>Ga0315291_10000005_pt1 | contig 288602 bp, 333 predicted proteins | sample YL17G12_20_MG_FD_203070 | JGI IMG/M metagenome (GOLD analysis project Ga0315291, IMG submission 203070) | Sediment microbial communities from Yellowstone Lake, YNP, Wyoming, USA - YL17G12_20 | ecosystem: Environmental > Aquatic > Freshwater > Lake > Sediment | place: USA: Wyoming | collected... | reverse complement strand
CTGTTTATCAAAAACATAGCCAAGTGCAAAGCCGAAAGGCTTGGTACACTTGGTGAGACCTGCCCAGTAGTGGTGCTTTAAAGTCTTTTTCAAAGGACCTAAGACCCACCAAACGGCGGGCCTAACTGTGAGGCTCAAATCAGCGGTTTTAATCCCGCTTGATTTTGTGTATGCGCAAGGGCCTCGATAAATTCAGCCATATGCTGGAAAATTTTGATGAAGTCCCGATAGTAAATTAATTTCGCGAGAAATTAATGTGGAAAATATTTTTTATTTTCTGCACTGAAAATTCGGGATGGAGAAACAATCAGCAGGAAAGATTTCTTTCTATGAGAAAGAAAAATCCTCAGAGACTATACGCTGAACATACCTATGAACCAAATTTTGTATGATGATATAGTCCAATCAAAAGATTGCTTAAGGTAGCGCAATACCCTGTCATTTGAATAGTGACTTGCATGAATGGTTTAACGTGGTTGTCACTGTCCCTATTAGCGAGCTTCCGAATCCTACATCCTGGTGAAGAGTCCAGGGCCACCTAGTGGGAAGCGAAGACCTTATGGACCTTTACTGCAACTTGTCGTTGTGTTTTATAAAGAGGCACACAGAGTAGCTAGGAGAAATGATGCGAGGCTTTGGCGTAGCTGATCAAAAGTGTAACACTAGCTGTTTGTTTGTAAAATGCTTACTCTACGGAGGACAGCGGCTGGCGGGCAGTTTGGCTGGGGTGGCTCCTCCCGAAAATGTATCAGGAGGGCCCAATGGTAAGCTCATCATAGTCGGAAACTATGAGAAGAGTGTAGAGGCAAATGCTTGCCTGACTGTGGCACGAACAGAAATTGCTGCAGACGCGAAAGCGGGGCTCAGCGACCCCACGAGCGGTTTTAGTGACTGCCGTGTGTAACAGAAAAGGTACCCTAAGGACAACAGGCTTGTCGCGCCCGATAGTTCATATTGACGGCGCGGTTTGGTACATCGCTGTCGGCTCTTCCTATCCTGGCTGTGCATAAGCAGCCAAGGGTGCCGGGGTTCACGCATTAAAAGGGATCGTTAGCTGGGTTCACAACGTCGCGAGACAGTTGATTTGATATCTACTAGGTGTGTTATTGTCTAAGTGAAACGAAGCTCTAGTACGAGAGGAACGGGCTTCGGAAGCCTCTGGTCAAGCGGTTGTTCTGATAGAGCACGCCGCGCAGCTACGCTTTGACTGATAAGCGCTGAAAGCATCTAAGCACGAAGCAGTTCGCAAAAATAGACAATTAAGGCCGTTAAAGAAGATAACGTTGATAGAGTTGCAGTGTAAGTGGGAAGGCAACGACCCATTCAGCTGGCAACTACTAATAGCCTCATTAAAATTTACTACTTATTATGGTGTTTCTTTTTCAAAAAATTTTTAGATAGATTTAAAAATAAACAAACATATTTTAGATATATGGGCAGCCTAAAAACAATAATATGTATTTTGGTCATAATCTTGATGGTCTCTATAACATTCAATATCATTCAACTCACCAAATCTTCCAAAAATCTTACCCAATCTTCTCCAAATGTGAGACATATCGCATTCTATAATTTTAATTCCCAAAACAATGGGAGTCTTACTCTGATGAACGATGGAAACATCTCACTGGATTCGGACAAGTTCAAGATGTATTTAAACCATGAATTACAAGACGATAACGGCTGCGAGGCGGAAGGAAAAATAGATTCAAAATACACCTGCATTCTGAATTTCTACAAGATCTGTAAAACAGGTGATGTCTTGGAAGTGACATATTCCGGTAAAACAATCCACACTGAGATTTGTTAATTTTTTGCGCGCATGTTTCACTTTCTGAATGGGTCGTCTGTCTCGATTGACGGACTTTTCTAGATAAACTTATAAACCTTATACCCACTTTTTTCTTATGACAAAGAAAGAAGATCATGAAAATTTTGTTTTGGAAGTCATGGTTGGTGGAATAAGAATAGCGCTTAATCATTCTGTAACAAATATAGAAAGAGTTACTGAATATTTTGACGAACAGTTCGAAGGCTTAAATGCCCGCAAACTTCCAGAATATAAAAAGGCGCTGAGCGCAATAAAGAAATATGAAGCCGCGTTCGTGAAGCATTTTACCAAAAAATACAATGAAAAATAGTTCTTAATTTTCATAATTTCCGCAAAGATTTATATATTTGTTTTCTGACTATTGAAAATGACAAATGCAAACATATATGTTGAAAAGAGTTCAGGGCACTATCATGCGGAAATAGGCGATAAAAAAATCACAGGCACAAGCCTCGCAGTCATTTTTGCGCAGGCAAATAGGACATACACTCCGATTTCAAGCACATCCAGCAATCTGCCTAAAATAAAGACAGATGGCTACGAGTTTCCGGATGATGCAGAATGCGAGTACAGGGCGCTGAATGAAGAGGAAACCGCCAGCGCCAGGGAGCTGAAAAAGCTAGATCTCAGCGACCTTGAAAAAACGATAGCTAAAACTAAAGAGCCAGACACCAGCATAAGATTCAATCCTACTTTTCCCAGCCTGAAGAGAAAGCCGACAATATACGATGCGTCAGGCCTAGTTCATCATTAAATATTTTTCAAGATTTTAGCAGTCGAAAATATACTTTTCCCTACAATCATGCTTATAACTGCATAAGTGCCTTCCCCGAGGTACAAGAGGGAAAAAAGATGAAGGTTCCAGGGGCGATTTACATAGACAAGAAAGGCGAGAAGTACGTCGCACTATATAATTTCTGGCCGGATATTTATAGAGCCGCGCCTCAGAGTATAAATGATGCCAAAAACGCCATCCATACCTCTTATGGATATGAAGGCCATGTGAGGGCGATAGATATCTTTCACTGTAAAAAACTGCCGCATTCGCTTGCCGATGAATTAGATATCAAGAGGATGATAAGAGTTTCGATGTTGAGCCCATCGCACATAAAAAAGCTTGAGAAAGTGGACATAAGAAATAATATCCGGGCAGAGGTTGCGAAAGGATATGCTCATTTGCTGATTCCTCTCAGGGAGGATATATATGGATTTGCAAGAGAGCAGGCAAAAAATCCGGGCCAAAACCAGATAGTTGAAGTCAATGAGATAGAACCCAAAACAAGAATAAAAAGAATAATACAAAAATACATACTGACATCTGGAAAATCCACCTTCGTTCCCTCGTGCAGTCTGGAAGCGAACCTCGATTATTCATGGGGCTGCCCCTCTGCCTGCCTTGGCGGCTCTCTCACGGGAGAAATTGCCAAGAACAGCCGGCTGGACGTCCATGCTGAATGCAAATACTGCTACGCAGAGTATCAGCACAAGACATTCTGGAAAACCATTCTTGATTTCACCAAAGAGCAGCTGAAGGACGAACTGCAAGGAAACTGCCTTCTGAAATACGGCAATGGAGAAAAGCATGGAAGGCACATCAATATCCTCAGGCTCGGCAAGAGGACAGAAGCAGGATCTACATTCACTCTAGATTCGCTGATAAAAACCTTAGAGGTGTGCACGGAAACAGGAACAAAAGTCGTTCTGCCTACAAAATATCTTGCATTCGATAAAGAGGTTGCAAAGCTTCTCAAAAAAACAAACTCGACTGTCCTTTACAGCATCGGCTGGGACGATCTTGAGAGAGGAGCATGCAGCCACGGCTGCAATAACGAGTTCAGATTGGAACAGGCAAAACTATACAGGGATGCGAAGGTGAATTCTGCAATTTATCTGCTGATAGATCTTCCCCATCCTCCGAAGCAGAGGGATCTTGGCATTTTGGATTTCGCAAAGAAGAACAATATCCCTGTCCAGCTTCTATCTGTAAGGATTCCCAGCAAGGAATTGGCTTTGAAGATCACGGGAATGTCCTGGGAACACCTGAAAAGGCTAAGCAGCAACGGGCAAAAATCACTGTATGGTTCTGAGAGAGTAGGGGGATACAGCCAGGGTTCTGTGCAGGGCATGCTTCTGGCGCAGGAAATAGATCCCTTCTGGCTCAATCTCTTGGGAGATAACAACGGAAAAATAAGAATGTGCCATCACGACAATAAAGAAACATACTGCGGAAGCTGTTTCACAGATGACGGTTTCATAAAAGACACAGAGGACGTTGAAATAAAGTTCGACAAAAACAGGGTAGGGAATTACAGGAAAAAAATACGCGACCCGAAACAGGGAAAGCTCGCTTTGAAAAATAATTGAAATGGAAAACAAACCGCAAATAAAATTAAACAGGGAAAAGGCGAAGGAGCTGTGCAAAATAGTCATTGATGCGTACGAGAACAGGAAAAAGCTGTTCTCGAGACGCAAGACAACGGATGACATGTGCCCCGAGAAAATTCTCCTGGACGCCATGAAAGGCAGCGATGCGGAGACAAAGGCGAGATGGCTGTTCTTCGCCTGCGCAGACATGCAGCAGAAGGACTCAGGGAATTATTTCAATGCCATCAAGAAATTCTATCAGCACAATCCCGACGCATTCGGCAACGAGAGCCTTGAGGAGAACGGCCTGTTCGAGGAATCGCCATTCCCGTTCAGTTATCCTGTCAAAAAATTCACCTCAATTGCAGGGAAGCTCCTGGGAGATTATGGCGGGAATCTGCTGAAGATGATAAACCGCAAGAAAAATGCAGAGCATGCCCTGAAGAAAATTATGGAATTCGAGGGATTCGGCATAAAGCACTCGAAAATGTACCTGATGCTCCTTGCGAAGCACGGGCTGACCGATATCGATGTAAAGAGCATCGGCCCCCCTATAGACACGCATTTCATAAAAATATCATACGGATGCGGCGTATTCGATTTCGATGACAGGCTGAGGGTTGACAAGACAAGGACAAATCTTGACAAGCTGTATTCGGAAATAGTGAAAGAGGAAAATATAGATTCGCTGAAATTGAATTCAGGGATATGGATCCTGGGGCACAAAATATGCGCAAACAACAACGAGACTTCCTGCAAGATGTACTGCCCGCTGGACGAGCTCTGCAGCAAGAATTTTCCGGACATAAACAAAGATGATACAAGGCTTTACAAGAAAGCCCCTGACAGGAAAAACAAAAACCAGGGGATTTTGCCCCTGTATGGAAAATAAAATGGCGATAGAATACGAACTGATAGAGGTTGATGTTGAAAAGATTATTCCAGACAGGAACCAGCCGAGGCAGAAATACGACCTGGTCGGGATCATCGGGCTGGCGAATTCAATCGAGTCAGAGGGCCTGATAAATCCATTGATAGTCGAGAGGCTCGAGGGCAGCGAAGGGATGTACAAGGCAGTCATAGGCCACAGAAGATTGTTCGGGGCTCTGATTGCAGGCGAGAGAAAAATTTTCGTGAAAGTCGTCAAGGGAAAGCTCACGGATGTCCAGCGCCTGGAAATGCAGATTCACGAGGATTCGCAGGAAAATTTCCTTCCATGGGTCAGGGCAGAGAACTACCACGATTTTTTCCAGAGATTGAAAGAGAAAAACAAGGATTACGCTTTCGGCGATTTCTGCAGGAAGATAGGAAAAAGCGAGGAGATGGTGAGGAACGGATTCAGATACGCCTCGAATCTCGCACCTGAACTGAAAGATGCGGTTGTGGAGGGAAGGCTGAATTATTCTATTGCCGTAGAGATTGCCAGGATAAATTCTCCTGACCCTAAAAAAAGGGATTTGGTTAAAAAAGCCAGAGACAAGCAGATAATACTATCAAACTGGATTTTGCGGCAGAAAAAACTTTCAAGGACAAGCCTGGAGAACATGATAGACCAGGCAAATAACGAGATTGCGCCTAAAGAATTCAGGATGGAGGCGCAAAAAGAAAGAAAAGCGATTCCAAAATACATCGAGCACCTAAGAATGCAGTTCTATGATGCTTCTGAGTTTCTCAACAAGGTTCTGCAGTTCTCGCGCATCGAAGCAGACCACAGGGAAAAAATGCTGAATGCAGAACATGAAGGAAAGAGGCTTCCGGATCTGCTTGGAATACTGAATGACCTGGGGACAAAGTTCTCGGACAAGTCGCTGGAAAACTCCAAACTGCTCGATAAACTGAAGGAAAGGTCAAAGGAAAAATTCCGGGATGTCAAAGATGTGGATTACATCTACAAATACGCCATGGAAGAAAACGTGAAAAAAAGAGGCAGCAAAACAGAAAGGCAGGGATACAAGCCAGTCATAGAGCAAGTCTCCCTTGACCTGATCAAGCCGGATCCGAAAAATCCAAGGGGATATTTCAGCAAAGAAGGAATAAAAGACCTTGCAAATTCAATAAAGGAAGTCGGCCTCCTGAACCCCATTCTTGTAACAAAAATAAACGGGACATACAGGGTTGTCGTTGGCCACAGAAGATATGCCGCGGCCAAGCTTGCAGGGCTTGAAAAAATCGACTGCTTTGTCAGGGAAAATCTTTCCGAGGAGACAATAAGGACAATACAGATGATAGAGGACTCGCAGGAAGAGTGGCGGAAAGAGGAAAGAGCGAAGGCATGGTCAGACTATTATGACGTGCTGAATAAAGATGAAGCCAAATTCAATCTAGAATCATTCAGCAAAAAAATAGGCAAGAGCTTCGGCACTGTGAAAAAAGCGCTTGCTTTCGAGAAATTATTGCTGAAAAAAGTGAAGGATATGTATTCTCATGACTTGATAAGTTACAGTTCAGCCACATTGCTCAGCGAGCAGGAAAAGGAAAGGCAGTACCCTCTTGCGCTTGAAGCTGCAGTCAATGACTATACAACAGCTATGCTGAGTAAAAAAATAAAAAAGGAGAAGGAAAACAAAAACCACTGCAAGCTGTTCCATACAAACCATGAGGAAATAAAGGAAAGATACCTTTCTGAAATCGGGAGAAAAACAGCGACACGTGTTTTTTATCTCAACAGCTCGCTTGAAAAAGTCCTTGAAAAAAAAGACACCGCGATTTACAAGGACAGGCCCGCAATCTCCCGCTTTTTCGCACTGAAAGAAACGGCGCACAGCCTGAACAGGTTCATAAAGAATCTTAACAATTAGCTTCAACTGCGGTTGAAGCATAAAAAATCTTTATAAATCATATTCTATTGATTCATCCATGGCAGATGAAACATACATTGTCGCGTCCCTCGAGGACGCGAAAGCCCGCGAACTGGGGCAGATAATGAGCAATGCAAATGCCCGCGCGATACTGGGCCTGCTTGCAAAAAAGAACTCCACACAGAGTGAAATCTCGCAGGAGCTGAAAATCCCCCTGCCGACAGTTGATTACAACATGAAACAGTTGATGAAATCAGGCATGATAACAATCATCGGGACTTTTTACAGCAAGAAAGGAAACAAAATCAATGTCTACACTCTCGCAAAGAAATTCATCCTTATCGCGCCGAAAGGCGTCTCGATTTCAGGCAGCAAAATCAGAAGCATCCTGCCTGCCGCGCTCATAACGATTGGTGCTGCCGGAATAATCAAATTGTTCTATTCAATGCGCCAGACAATGTCTGCGCCTTCGTATGCATACGAGGGCACAAAGATAATGGCCGCTGAGGCGGCCACTGCCGCGCCTGCAGGCGCGGCTGCAATCAATATGTCGACGCCTTATGCTTTGTTTTTTGTTGCAGGCGCGCTTCTCGCGCTCGGAATATATCTTCTGTCAAACTGGAAAAAGAGATAGTTCAATCGGCTCGCGCGTGAGCGCGCTCGCCGAGTCATGTCGTGATGGCAACTAAAGAAAGAGGCGATTCAAAACATTTCCTGCAGTTAACGAGATATTCCCTCACCAGTGCGAGATTCAATTCATCTTTGATTAATTTTCCGTTTTCCTTGACAATATCCCTCACGCCGCTTTCCACATCTATGCTGAAGCCATCCTTGAAATATCCCTTCAGAGTTGCTGACAGATTCTGAACATTCCCGGGATTTATGCCCCCTGCATAAATCAAGCCTATATTATCAAATTCCCGCCTTTTCCTTATCTCGGCGCCGAATCTGATGGCCAGGCCGTCTTCCTTCAAATCCAATTTAAGATTTGTCCCATGACTAGGGTCAAACATGACATAATTGATGTATTCTGCATACATCCTGAATTCGTCGGCCAGCGCAGATGCATTTCCCTCGGAAACATCCTGCACCTTGTCCCCTTTCCAAATAGCATAGCCGCCTTCAGGAGATTTTTTATCGGAAACAGCTGCCTTGAAAGCAACAACTCCCAAGCCCATGTCCTTGACTGCCTTGATCACATCCACAGAAGGGAGAAGGGTGTTGAACTGCACCAATGCCGAGCCGTCCTTTAAATTTCCCACCTCAGCAACTTTTTCCAAATCTCTGACTATCGTGCTGTTATCCTTAGCATAGTAATGAAATGCCTGCAAAAAGCCGTGCTTGCGCGTTGCTAAGCTAAGGGATTCCAGCTCAGAGAATTTCGGCTGCCTCGGATTCGCAGTCCCCTGATTTATCGACTTGTTTGAAATCTGATAGCCTATGGCTATTGGAAAGCACAGTTTTTCTTCCCTGCTTATCCTTGCAATCGCATTTAGCTGCGGCAAGCTGGAAATCCCACTTACCGAGACAAAATTTTCAGGCATGATCAGCAAAGCATCTGATTATTTTTAAGCATTTATGTAATGGGAAGCATCAATCATCCAAGAACAACCTTGGCTTCTCTGAGATCAGTTCAAATAGATGCTGAATTTGATTTTAGAAAATGAGAATATTTTGGCAAGGTAGAAAGCGGGGTATGCGTGCAAGTGGCTCTTTGAGCTTGTAACCAAGGCGTATTTTGAACCCAATCCCTTCATTATTTTTATAGAGTTTAACGCATTTTGCAGAGTATTTACAGAGTTTTCTTCTAGAACCAATGTGGCATTGCATTTTTTATTGTTCTTTTCATACAATTCTTTCATAATTTTTGCCTCAGTTATTTTTTCAGATTCATTCGGAATCCTGATCAGCCCAAAGATAGTGGTGTAGTTTCCACCGCTAAAAATAATAAATTTTGTGCCGTTATCGCATAGACTGATAGCATTCAACACCCTGTGCTCCATGATGTCTGTTGAATCATATCTTCCCAAAACAATTATGGTGTCTGCATGGCCGACATTGCAATTATAAAAAGTTACAAATAATACAATTATAAGAAGAATCAAGCAAAGAATCAAAATGAGTTTTTTACCGAAGTTTTTAACTCTCGACTTTCTTTTCATTTTTTATTGCAGAACAGCCTTAATCCTTCTCACTCCGCCGGCAACGCCTTCCTGCTCGATTATCTTGAAGTGCTTGCCGTTCTCGGCAAGCTCTGAAGTGTTTCCAACATGAGGGCCCAGGCAGATTTCTACGCAATCGTCAATGATGTAAACCGAGACGATGTCTGTCTTGTATTCAAAATCGCTTTTCGCGATTTTCTTCGCATCGCTTAACGGCATCTCTTTCCTGACGACTGTTATGTTTTCCCTGATTTTCTTGTTGACGATTTTCTCGACTTCCTCGATTTCATTGTCAGTCAGCTTGCGCTCGAAATTGAAATCGAACCTGATTCGCTCAGGAGTTATGTTCGAGCCCTTCTGCATTATGTTCGGATTCAGAATTTTACGCAATGCATAAAGAAGCAGATGCGCTGCTGTGTGCAGCTTAGTCGTCTCGTGCGACGCGTCAGACAAGCCGCCCTTGAATTTTTTCTCAGCTCCAACGCGCGAAAGCGCCTGATGGCGCTTAAACTCTTCGTGAAAGCCATTTTCATCGACCTTGATGTTTTTCTCTTCTGCTAGTTCCCGGGTCATCTCAATCGGAAAGCCGTATGACTGGAAAAGCAGGAAAGCGTCGCTTCCTGAAATTGATTTTTGCTGCGCGAGCCTGTTGAACTGGTTGATTCCCTTTTCCAGGGTTCTTCTGAACTTTTCCTCCTCTTTTTTCAGCTCGCTCAGGATGAACTCGTGCTTTTTCTCAAGCAAAGGATAATCTTTATGATTGATGCTTATGACAACTTTCGCGATTTCTCCCGTGAAATCGTTGTTGATGCCCAGCAGCTTTGCGTGCCTGATGGCACGCCTGATAAACCTGCGGAGAATGTATCCCTGGTCGACATTGCTGGGGACGACACTCCGCTCGTCTCCAAGGATGAATGTTGCCGCGCGAAGATGGTCTGTTATGATTCGCATTGAGCGCACCTGTTCATCTGTGGGCCCGCCCCTGATTCTGGAGATTTCCTCTACTTTCTTCATTATCGGAGCGATTGTTTCAATCTCGTAAACGCTTTTCCTGCCCTGGAGCATTGCAATAGTCCGCTCAACACCCATTCCTGTATCGACATTTTTCTGCATGAGCTGTTCGAATTTTCCCCCTAGTTTTTTGTCATACTGCATGAAAACATCATTCCAGATTTCAAAATATTTCCCGCAGTGGCAGCCTGGCTTGCAGCTCTTTCCGCATGCTTTTTTTCCAGTATCAATGAACATCTCGCTGTCAGGGCCGCAAGGCCCTGTCTCTCCGGCAGGCCCCCACCAATTATCCTCTTTCGGCAGGAAATAAACGCGCTCTTTCGGGATTCCCAGAGAAAGCCAAACCTGGCTAGTTTCCTCATCTTTGGGCGCGTCCTTGTCTCCTGCAAAGCATGTTACATGCAGGTTTTTCGGATCAATTTTCAGAACTCGGGTCAGGAACTCGTAGCTCCACATAATGGCCTCTTTTTTCCAGTAATCTCCGAGCGACCAGTTGCCCAGCATCTCGAAAAAAGACAGGTGCATGTCATTGCCAACTTCATCTATGTCCCCTGTCCTGATGCATTTCTGGACATCCACGAGCCGCTTGCCTGAGGGATGCTTCTGGCCAAGCAGGAAGGGCACAATAGGATGCATGCCCGCGGGCGTGAACAGCACAGAAGGATCATGCTCCGGAATCAGCGAGGAGTTCGGAATCTCCTTGTGCTCCTTGCCCTTGAAAAAATCGACATATTTTTCCTTCAGCTCTTTTGAGGCCATCATGGAAAACTGAAAGAACAGATGCTTATAAAATTTTTGGGCGCTTTTAACTATTGCTTGTCTTTATGATACAAGTCCAATAAAAATATCCTATTCTCCTGAGGGGCGTATGCATAAGACAGCCTGAACGGAGAAACATAGACCTCCCTGGTCCCTTTCCTCCCGTATCTCATGGGCTTGCCTATTTCCGGGTTATTGATTATCTTAATAATGATTTTCTCAACTCTCTCCAAATAGATTTTATCCAGATGTTTTATAGCCATCATAAATCTGGGAGCCCTGATCACTTCTTTTATCATTGTCCTACCAAGATTTTATTTCTTTAAGAAAATCCTTTGCACTGGTTTTGATTCCCTTTCCAGAATCTATCTCTTTCCAAGCCTCTTCTGTTCTTCTGGCGAATTCCAGATCTTCCTTGAAATTCCTGTCCGCCTTGCTGGCTTTTTTGAGGATAATCTGACCCTTTCCCTCGATGACTAATAACTTGTCCCCTTCCTTGAAGTTTTTCCTCATTTCTATGGGAATCACGACCTGCCCCTTCGAGCTCATTCTTGTTATCTCTATATTCATGGTAAGAACAATCTTACTTTATTTATAAACCTTTTGGCCTTGAAATTCAATCAATTTTTCTATCAAAATCTTATGATTTGGAAGGATCCATAACTCTGCCGAAGAACAGAATATTGCCTGTCTCTTTCTGCTGAATCACGAATATGAATGGATGGTCTGCATTGAATATCTTTGGCTGTTCTGTCGGGCCTATGCCCGCCACTTCCATAATTACAGCGGTCGCAGCAGCTGCTTCTGTCCCGTATTCCGCAACTTCGACAAAGGTCTGATGAATCACCTGGCTGATGGCCAATTCACCTGTAGGGCTCATTCCTGTGAAATCAGCGCTGGAACTGAATGCTGTCGGCATCCCCATTTCTTTAAGAGCTTCTTTCATGAAATATTTTGTCTCAAACTTGAACTTAGGCAGAGCAACAGCCACTCTCTCATTTTTCATGCCTTTTTTCAATTCACTGAGTTTTTTCATGCTAAGCATGTTCTCAACTTCATCGATGCTGTTGTCTTTCGGAAGGATTATCAGCATCGAGAGGTCGTTTCCGAGATAATCCATCTCCAAAATCTGAAGGTCATCTGTTTCGCCGTAGCTGAAGTTATTTGTCTGGTGCATCATCTTGACGTCCGCGGTTTCTTTGGAATTCAGTTTAAATTGGCCGTCCGTTGTATCTTCGGCATCAAACTGGCTTGACCAATTGGCTTTGAAGTAAACCGCGTTTGTAAGAACCATACGGGTATCCTGGCTTATTGTTCCCTGCGGAATAAGGTTTTTTATCCTATTATTGGTCTTATTCTCTACCCAATTGTTTATAGTGACTCTCGAATTTTCCGTGTCTGTTTTAAAATCAAGATTCGTGGCTTTGCCGCCATAATATTGTTCAACGATGGCAAAATAATCGCTTACAAAAGGATAGTCTTTCTGAGCCCATAATGCATTGGCTGCATTCAATTTATAGGACTTGTCCGCTTTGTTAAGCTCGGTGTAAATGCTTGCAAAATCAGAGCGGATTTTCTGCTTGTCACCTGGCAAATGAAGAACTTTTTGCATCTCTTCTGCTGTTTGTCCTTTTGCGCCCTCATAAGTCATTGCCAAGGCCGAGGAAATGCTGTAAGGCGAGAAGAAAATGTTTTTGCCTGTTTGCTGAGGATCAGCACTATATTGTGAATAAAGGTCAAGAGCAAACTGATTATTGGCATCGACAACAGACCCTGCATAGACCTGCGGCTGGCCAGGAGCGCATCCTGAAATGAAAATGCCGCTTGCTGCTGCGAGCACAATCATCGCAACGATCAGGTTTTTTATTTCCATGAAAATTCATATGCAAATATATTTATAAATACTCTGATAGCTTCAAGCCATTTTGAAGTTAAAACAGAAAAAAGGATTATTTCTTTCTGGCAACCACTATTATGTTTTTCTTGCGGCCGCACATCATTATCTCGAAGCCGTGCCTTTTCAGCAGCCTCTTCAGCTCAAAAGGCGTAAACAAATAGTAATAGCGCCAGTATACCTTGTCCTTGACTGTCCAGGTTATGTATTTTTCCTTGACAAACAGGGATGAAAGGCCTTTGTTCCAGACCGCAATAAGCGCAATTCCTTTCGGCTTTAAAACTCGGGCCATTTCCTTCACAGCCATCTCTTGCTCGTTCCTGTTCAAATGATGCAGTGTCGCGATGCTCAGAACATAATCGAATGAGCTGTCTGGAAAAGGCAGTTTCTCTGCGCACGCTTTCTTCAGAACGACATTAAAATCATATTTTTTGCAGTACTCGCGCGCATATTTCAGCATATTTTTCGAGAAATCAATCCCGTAGCAGTCAAATCCTGCCTTGGCGAAAGGCAACAGGTTCCTGCAGCTGCCGCATCCAATCTCAAGGATTTTTCCGGGCTTCATCGCAGAAACATCCTTGATTTCAGCCCCGACATCCCTGAACTGCTGATGCCTGAAGTGATACCATTGCTCCGCCAGCGCGTCCCAGACTTTTTCCTGATCTTCCATTTCAAAAAGAAAACATGCAGTTTTTTATATCTTTCTTGAGAAGGGCTGAATGCGCTCAGTATTTCTCGGCAAAATATCTCATGGCAAAAATCCAGAACAGCACCAAGAATACGCTGAATGCGATTGCTATTGAAGACAAGAACGCCAGTGTTGCCGTGCCTGCCGTTATCTGGAATATGTTAGACACTATTACGAGAAGATTAGCCAGGATAAAGCCCCATGCTGAAAATTTCAGGAATTTCAGGCAAGCGCTGTTCTTTCTTATGGCGTAAAGCCCTGTGAAGAACAGGGTTATCGCAAAAACAACACTGAACGAGGAAATGAACCAGTCAAATGCGCTCGGCTGCGCCAATTGCGAGCTTAGCAATTCAAGATAGCTGAATGTGCTGGATGCTCCGAGCGCTTTCGTCATCAGCGTTATCAACTCGCTCAAGTTTGAGATGAAAGAGGAGATGGCATAAACAATAAAACATATTCCAAAAACCTTGATGCCTGCCGGTTGCACCCTTTTTTCAACCATGATATATTATATCTAGTTTAATTTATAAATCTTTTGAATAAATTTTTATCGAATCGTTAAAGCGTTTCATTATGAAGCTTCTGTATGCATGTGCATTGCTGGCCTATATTTCCTATGCCGGGATTTTTTTGCCTTAATTTTTCACATTCTTCAACAGATACCAACGATCTACAGATGTACAATTTCTTCAGATTCTTTAATTCACTCAGAGGAGATACATCAGACACTTGAGTCCCATCTAAACGCAATTCGCTTAAGTTAACTAACCCGCTTAAAGCAGAAATATTTGAAACATTAGTCTCTTCCAAGTCTAAAAATCCTAAACTGGTCATATTGCTTAAGGCAGAAATATCGGAAATATGGGTTTCACTTAAAACTAAAAAGTTCAGCTTAGTTAAATTACTTAAGGCGGATATGTTCGAAATATTATTATCCCCTAAAACCAAGCGTTCTAGATTAGTCAAGTTGCTTAACGGAGAGACATCAGTCACTTTAGTCAGGAGCAAGCCAAGTTCTTTTAAACTGACCAATCCGCTCAGGGGAGAAATGTCTGATACTTGAGTTTGCCCTAGATTCAAATATTCTAATTTGGTCAGGTTGCTTAAGAAGGAAACATTAGATATAGGCTGCATCATAAGATCTAGCGTCTTTAAATCAGTCATTTTGCCTATTTCTTCAAGACTGTGTGCATTCCCAACAAGCCCATTTGCAATCAATCTTTCTTGAGATTCTTCTTTCGGATGAATCACTCTATAGATGACCAAACCTGCAAATATAACCACTAAAATCATAATGAAAACAAGTATTTTGTTCATTTAATCAAACAGAAGTTCATCTTTTTAAATATTGTTTTCTTAGTCCTTTATGAGAAAGCCAACCAAGACAATCAGCGGAGTAACGCCTCTGGCAGTAGTCATCAAACCACAAAAATGCAAGCACGGAACATGCACATATTGCCCCTCATTGAATGTTCCTCAGAGCTATACGCCAAGAAGCCCTGCAATCATGCGCGGCGCGCTCCTGAATTATGATCCTTACAAGCAGGTTATTGCGCGCATGAAGGCATTCGAGGTAATGAAGCACCCTACTGACAAGATCGAGCTCATTGTCATGGGCGGAACCTTCTTGAGTTATCCTAAAAAATATCAGCACGATTTTATCAAAGCATGTTATGATGCCATGAATGGCGGAGTTTCAAGAACGCTTGAAGAAGCAAAATGCCTCAACGAGCGCGCAAAGCACAGATGCACCGCATTGTGCATTGAGACGCGGCCTGACGTCTGCTCAAAAGAGGACATTCGCCGAATGCTGAAATTCGGATGCACGAGAGTCGAGCTTGGCGTTCAGATGCCTGACAACAATATCTATAAGCTAGTTAAACGGGGGCACACAGTTGCTGACGTCATTCTCGCAACTGAACGGCTTAAAAACGCGGGCTTCAAAGTCGGTTATCATGTCATGCCAGGCCTTCCTGGAAGCTCGTTCAAAAAAGACATTGCGATGTTCAGGAAAATCTTTTCCGATGAAAATTTCAAACCAGATCAGCTGAAAATATATCCGTGCCAGGTCATCAAAGGCGCGGAATTATGCAAACAATACGCAAAAGGCAAGTATAAGCCGTACAATGACGAGCAGCTCGTCAAGCTGCTTGTTGAATTCAAGAAAATCGTTCCGAGATACTGCCGCATCATGCGGGTCATGCGAGAAATTCCTCCGGAATTTCTCGTTGCAGGAACAATACACATTGACCTGAGAAAAAATGTTGTGGAGGAAATGAAAAGGAAAGGATTGAAGTGCAACTGCATCCGCTGCCGCGAGATAGGATTCGCATTACTGCAAGGCAAAAAGATTGACAAAAACCTGAAGCTGAACAAGATTGAGTATCGCGCGTCAAAAGGCCGCGAGTTTTTCATCGAGATAATCAACAAAGACGACATTATTTTCGGGCTTATTCGTTTGAGAATCCCGAATAAAAGCCAGACAATGCTTGTCCGCGAGCTTCATGTTTACGGCCCTGCTGTCGAGCTTTTCAAGAAAGAGCGAGGCAAGTTCCAGCACACGGGCCTAGGCAAGCAGCTGATGCAGGAAGCTGAGAAAATCGCCCAAAAACACAGATGCAAGAAGATTTCTGTGATAAGCGGCGTGGGTGTCAGGGGGTATTATAAGCAGTTAGGATATAATCTTGACAGGGATTATATGGTCAAGAAAATCTTGCCCCTACAAATAACTCAAAAACACAATATTTAAATAGTTTGTAAGGGTACATTATTTATGAAAATAATCAAAAAGAAAAGGGGAGAACAAAACTATCACTATCTAAAGCATTCTTTCAGAAAGAAAGGTAAAGTTATCACAAAAGAAAAATATATAGGAAAAAAACTTCCAACTGTTGAAAAACTAGAAGCAATAAAGAGCAAATTCTTAGACGAATGCCACAAAGAAAGCCTGTTTAAGATTCTTGACAAGATAAGAACGGGTTTTCAGAATGAATGGAAAAGATATCCAGAATCAATGAAGGAGAAAGTAAATGAGCAGATCGCCGTGGCTTTTACCTACAACACCAACGCCATCGAAGGCTCTACAATAACACTGGAAGAAACTTATGATCTCCTTGAACATGGAATTTCCCCAAACAAACCCTTAAGAGATATCCGAGAAAGCATCGCTCACGAAAAAGTTTTTCTTGAAATGCTTAAGAAAAGGGAAAAATTTTCAAATCCCCTTCTCTTAAGATGGCACGAGGAGATTTTCGGAGAGACAAAGCCAGACATTGCAGGAAAATTCCGCGATTATCTTGTTCGAGTTGGCGATCATCTCGCGCCAGACTGGCAGGATGTAAACCAATTAATGCGGGATTTGATTAATTTTTATGAAAAAAGCAGCCACATGAATTCCGTGGAATTGGCTGCCAAAATGCATTATAAATTTGAAAAGGTGCATCCTTTCGGAGACGGAAACGGCCGTATCGGCAGATTGCTGATGAATTATATATTGTGGTGGAACAAACATCCTATGCTGATTATAGAATACAAAAAAAGAAGGTCTTACTACAGGGCCTTGCAGAAAGACGAGGAGCATTTTGTAAGTTATTTCATGAGAAGATACCTGACAATTCATAAAAGATATTTTAAACTGAAAGAATAATGTCTACATTCCCTCATTTTTTCAGTTTTGTAGACACCCGGCGCGCCCGCGGGCGCGCCATCGCTCGGCTCACTTTATTCGCCTCGCTTTTCTATATGTCTTGGAGAAATGTCTGCGCGGAATGACGTCGGCCGTGCATATGAAATAATTTGATATAAAATAAAAAAAGAAAAATGCCTCGCGCGCCCGCAGGCGCGTTCGGCGAATTATAAAAAATTTAAGCTACCCTGTAAGTGACGCTCACTCTTGCATTGATGTCCTGTTCGCCTGGCTGGATGTTTGTGACCGCGCTTTTCGCCGCCATATTCGATTCAGCGGAAACTGCCATCCCTTCACGGCCGTAAATTGCCCAAGGATAGTAGTCAAAGCTCATGTCAGAAACCGAGACAATATCCCCGAGCTTCTTTCCAAGACCTGAAGCTATGCTCTCTGCCTTGATTCTTGCGTCCTCTGTGGCTGCTTTAAGCGCCTCTGCCTTGTATTGGTTCTGCTTCTCCTGGCTCAGCTCAAAATCGATGTAGCTGATAAATGCGCCGGCATCAGCGGCAGCATCGATAACGTTTCCTGCCTTGCCTATATTCTCTGCAGACATCTTTATCACAAGCGAGTTGGTTGCCTTGTATCCCTTCAATTCCCGGCCTTCATCTGTCCAGTCGTATTCGGGATAGATATTGAAACTCTGCGTCTCAATGTCCTTGCGTTCAAAGCCGAGCTTTACAAGCACTGTAATGACTTCATCGGAAATTTCCGCATTCTTGTCATTGGCTTCCTTTGTTGTCGTGCCGTTTGTTTCAATACTTATATGGACACTGACAATGTCTGGAAGAGCCTTCAGCTGCGCAGCTCCATTTGAAGCTATCGTGGGCCCTGTAGGCCCTTTGACGCTCAAGTAGACTGCGATGCCCGCTACTGCAAGAACGATAATTGTCGCTACAATTATCGATGTTACTTTCACTGCATCCGAACTTCTTTCGTACATTTTTGTTTTTAACCTCCTGCAAAAACATACAGATTAAGCATCTTATAAACAAAGCGATAGATTCAGGCAGGATTGAAGCTTATCTTGATTTTTGCACGATTTCCTTCAGCAATTTATTGACATAGGCCATGCCAGAATCATTCAAGATAACCACATCATAAGCTTTTTTGTAATATTTCAAACTCTCCTTGACATTTTTGTTCAAGAATCCTATCTTCAAAATGCGGTCATAATCAAAACCCTTAATCATGTCAATGTCCTCCAGATTGTCTCCCAACAGCAAAACATTTTTCCTGTCTTTAACCGTTTTGTAAACAGAAGGGAAATCCTTGACCATTGTCTCGTCCTTGTTCATCGAATGAATGATTGGCTTTTTTATTCCAATCACATCCCCTTTTTTGTCATATTTGAAAGAATTGGAAATTATATAGACATTATCATATAATCTGTCTTCTTTTTTAAGAATCAAAGAGATCGCTTCATCTCCAAGTCCAGCCGAAGACATAACAACCAAAGGTATCCTATGTTTGTGCAATAAATCAAAAAATTCCAAGGCGCCTTCCCTTAATCTGATATCTTCTGATTTTATCACTTCTTCTATGTCTTTTATATTCAATTTAGACTCAACTAACAGCTTGAAGTGAGCAGTCCACCATTCATGCATCGCCTTTTTCTTTTCTTTAAGCGATATCTTGCTATTTATTTCGATAGGGTGATATTTGTCGAATAAAGCATGCGCTTTTTCAGCATAATCTTTGGTTAAAAAATTTCCATTGCGCAGGACTGAGATGATGGAAGGGACTTCTTTTCCATTAACAAAATTTTTTGTCAGGGTTCTGTCAAAATCAGCAAGAACATGAAATCTGCTCACGCCATCTCTGGCAATCTTATATTTTATTTTTTCCAATTCTTCTCTATTTGATATGACAATATTTTCTTCCATCTTAGATATTGATTATCTTCCCTCTGCTTCCCACGCAAAACACTTTTGTCTTTCCGATTTTTTCCTCGATGCCCTCTGCCTCGTGGACATGCGAGCATATCGCGATATCCGGCTTGAAGCGCTCGATCGCCTTTCTCACGCCTTCTGAGCCGGGAAAGAAGCTTGTGAGCTTTCCCATGAGTGTTTTTGTCGGATGGACATGCGTCACCATGAGTTTGATCTTCATATCCTTGACTTTTTCAAATCCCTTTTTCAGCGCGCTGTAAATTTCAGGCTCGCTAAGCTGGAAAACGCCTATGTTCGCCCCGCCTGCGCCGAAAACACCTACGCCTTTTTCCTTCAGGCCTTTTGCATGGATGTTTTTCGCATAAGGAGAATATATTTTTGCCAGAAAGTTTGCAGTTGCAAAGCTTTCGTGATTCCCGGGGATAATAAGCGTCTCAATCTTGCGCTTTGCAAACGGGCCGACAAGATAATCGATGTTCTGCTCCGCGAATGTCAAGTCGCCGCTTAAAATAACAAGGTCGACCTTCTCTTTCTTGGCCTTTTCCGCAAGCTTCGAGGCTTGCCTCGAATCGCCATGCAGATCGCCGACTGCAAGGATCTTGAGATGCTTGGGTTTTGCTTTTTTCATATAAGAACAAATCAAAAAATGATTATAAAGCTATCGCCAAAGTAAAAACGAAAATTCTTTTGTCCCGGTTTCAGAAGCTGCGATAAAATTAATAGTGGCGCTGGAATAGCCTATTTTAACATCTGGTTTTCCCATTATCCTGGAGTATTTTTTCCCAGGTTTGCTCGTTTGATGGTTCACTCCGACTGATTTGTAGTAATTGATTGGCGAACAACTATTGTAGCTGCCGTTGCAAAAAGCATAAAAGATGACATTCGCCTCTGTCACCTCGCCTGTCCCGCCCCTGAAGCCAAGCTTGTATTCCTCATTCACTATGAAAACAGCAGCCTGCCTCTCTTCATCGATTTCCAGGGCAAGAATCCCTCTTGCCCTCTCCCATCTCAATTTATCTTCTATTTTGAACTTTGTGACCTCCGAAATCGTTTTTTCCAGGCCCCGAATACGTTCTGCTTTCTTCAAAAATGAATTTTCCATTCTTACATGTAAAAGTCACACTATATAAGAATTATTGCAGAAAAACGCTATTTTCCCGGAAATTGCGGAGCCCTGAACGGCGGCGCCTTCGGCGCCTCGAGCGTTATCTTCTTTGCCTTCTTTTTCCCTGTCTCCTTTTTTTCCTTCACTCCTTTTATTGCCTCTATCGCCTCTCCGACATCCTCTATGCTCCAGTCTGCCTTGACAAGCTCGCGGCCGACTCCCTCGACATCCATTTTCATGGCTTTTGCTCTCTTGAGAAAATCAACAAGCTCTTTTTTTGCCATGAATGGTATAATATTCCTGTATTTAAAAATCTAATGAAACCTGAGCAAAAACATCATTTTCTCCATATTTTTTTGGGATTTTCTGTCTTTCAGGTTTTTTGTTATCAGAGGCTCAGGATCAATATAATGCTTGAAGCCGTCCCAGCCAGTATAAACTTTCAAATCAAGATGAGATCCATAAGAGCGGCCCGTATTACCCATAAGGCCTATTGCTTGCCTTGCATAGACTTTCTCTCCTACAGCCAATTCCTCATCTATTTTTGACAGATGATTATACTTATATTTTACCCCATTTGACTCGATCATCACATACCTGCCGCTTGGATTTTTTCTATCCTCATTCAATTCTACGATTTTTCCATTAACTCCCGAATAGATTTCATGGCGCTTATTGCTATATTTTTTCCCCCTGATTATTTTTGGGAATTGAACCATATCCAATCCAAGGTGGTTTTCCATCCATGTTTTCCAGCGCTTCCTACCCTTGCCCTTTACACGCATTTTCCTTTCTCCGAAGGGGCTTGTAACCAGATAATCATCATCTCCCAATGGATTGTACATCTCCTGCACAAGATAAGCGTCTGTTGAGTGCAATGCCCCGTATATTTTGTTTTTCTTATGGAAGATTAAGAAGTCCTCGATTGATCTTGTTTTCTGATAGTTGAGGATTTTATCAAGAAGAACCTTTTTTCCAACATCATTAATGGAGATGTTCAAGCCGTCAACTGCACATATATTGAGCGTGTCGCTGTCCAGCTGAGAGGCAATTTTCTCGATGCAAGAAATCCTGGAGACATCTGATTTTGGACTTACTATGTTTTGCACGTATTCCTTTATGAAAGGATATGAGGCGATTGCTGAGGCAATCGCAGTCGGGATCAGTATGTTCTTCCAGCTGAACTGCTTTTTTTCCATAGATACGCGAATGCAAAAGATTATTTAAATCTTGTCTTTAGTGTCATTATTCAATAATAACACCTACAACACCTGAGCAGGCAAGCATCTTTTTAAATTCCGAAAACGTCTCTGTTCTATGGGCCCATGGTCTAGTGGTAAGACGTCTGTTTCACGTACAGAAGATCGCAGGTTCGATCCCTGCTGGGCCCATTCTCGCCTCGCCGCTGAGGCGGCTCGGCTTCCGCACAAGATTTATAAACGGGCGCAAGGATAAAGAAAAATGGAAAAACAATTTTGCGAATACCATGCAGTTACATGCAGGAATCCCGAGGGGACCGACTGCGTGAAAATCCCAGAGGCAGCGAAAAAATGCCCGTACAGCAAAAAAGACATAAGAGCGAGAGCCTCCAAATCTGCCGATGAAAAGGGGGTCGCCAAATATCATATCGAACCGTATATCCTCGGATGCAGAACCTTCAGCCCGACATTGCAGGCCATCAATGAGCTCAATGAAAAGCTTGAAAAAATAATCTCAGAACTTCAATAAATGGCTTTCGCCTCGCCGCTGAGGCGGCTCGGCTCAAAGGCATCCAGAAAATTTATTTTGGCAGATATTTTCTTAAAATTTCAACGAACTTTTCTTCGTCAAATGGCTGACTTTTATCCCATGATTTTGGAAAGAAGCCCGATGCGCCGATTTTTAGGGCAAATCTGGAGTTTGGGTCTCTTGACATCATCATAATTGGGAGCTGTTTATGTGATTTCACAAATGATTCATACTCTTGAAAATTACCCCCAAAATATTTTTGCGCATTTTCTTCCCTCATATATTCTTGCCCAACTACAAGAACTATCAAATCAGCTCCATTCATCTTGGGCATTGAAATATCTGTTAAAAGCATGTCAATAGAATCTGTTTTCAGTATTTCCAATGCTTCAATACCATTTGATGCAGTAATTGGATGATGTCCTTCTCTTGCGGCAATCTCACTCATCTTACTTGTTATGGCCTCTTCGTCATCCACTATTAAAATTTTCTTTGACATCTGAAATTCAACTGGCGTATTCTTTTTTCTTAAATTTTGAAGCCTGGACTAAAAAAGATGCAAATGCAGAGTAAAAGAGAACATTTTCCAATATCGCCGGATTGGATGCGTTTCTTTTATGAAATAAATAGAACCTGACTTTTTTTTGGGAAATATTGTATACTTTTTCCAGAACTTTCTCCTGTTCGCACATCTCTGCGGCAAAATTATAGGCTGCTTTGTCTGCATCGCTCAATTTTTCATATTCTGGGATGACTTTCTTGCATATCCCCGCCGCTTTATCAAAAGGCATCATTTTATTCATACCCCTGAAGCGCGCCTGCGGGCGCGCCGCTTGATGATTTGTTCGACGCGATGACATCATCGATTCTCAACAGCATCATCGCGACCTCAGTCGCGCTCTTGATTGCCTGAACCTTGATTTCGAGCGGCTCGATTATGCCTTCCTTTGCTGTGTTGCAGATTATTTTGTCCGAGGATGAAGCGTTCAGGTTTAGGCCTGCGGTTATCTCGTTGTTGTCATGCCTTGCCTTGAGCTCTGTCAGAATATCAATCGGGTCGAGGCCCGCGTTTTCCGCGAGCGTTCTGGGAATGACCTCGAGCGAATCAGCGAAAGCGTTTATTGCAAGCTGCTCGCGACCTTTTATGCCCTGGCTGTACTGCCTCATTCTTTTTGCGAGCTCCATTTCAAATGCGCCTCCGCCTGCGACAACATAACCTTTCTCCAGAGCAGCTGAAACGTCACCGATTCCATCCTTGATCGCGCGCTCGAGCTCATCTATGACATGCTCTGTGCCGCCTCTGATTAAAATCGTGATTGCCTTCGGGTTCTCGCAGCCTGTTATGTATGTCATTCCCTCGTTTTCGCATTCCTTGACTTCCCTGACAAGCTTTGCCCTGCCGAGATCAGAAGCGTTTAGCTCATTAAGATTGCTGACGATTTTCGCGCCAGTCGCCTTTCCGATCAGCTCCATGTCTGATTTTTTTATCCTTCTTGCCGCGAAAATCCCTGATTTTGCAAGATAATACTGCGCGACATCATCTATGCCTTTCTGGCACAGTATGACGGTTGCACTTGATTTTTTTATTTTCTCGACCATTTCATGCAGCAGCCTGTCTTCCTGGTCCATGAACGCCTGCAGCTGCTCAGGCATCGTGACCTGGATCTTGGTGTCTGTTTCAGGCCCCTTGATTTCAAGAGCCATGTCAAGAAGCGCGATTTTTGCATTCTTTATCTGCGGCGGCATGTCCAAGCTAACTCTTTCCTTGTCGATGACTATCCCGTTTATCAGTTCAGTATCCTCAATCCCTTTTCCTTTCTTTTTCTCGAGCTTGATGTTGTTCTTGTCTACCATGATTCCATCCTCATTTTTTTCAAGAACCTGCTTTATTGCCTTGACAACTATGTCCGCGAGATGCTCTTTTGCCGCCTCTGCGCCCTTGCCCGTCATCGCAGTCATGACAATCTGCCTTAGCATCACGTCCTGCTCAGGAGTCAGCTTTGATGCGAGCTCTTTCGCAAGCTGCTGCGCTTTCTCGGCCGCTGCCCTGTAGCCGCGCGTGATGACTGTAGGATGTATTTTCTCGTCAAGAAGTTTTTCCGCGTTCTCGAGCAATTTGCCTGCGAAAACAACCGCTGTTGTCGTACCATCGCCGACCTCTGATTCCTGCGTCTTCGCTATCTCGACCATCATTTTCGCGGCAGGATGCTCTATCTCCATTTCCTCGAGAATAGTCACTCCATCATTTGTTATCGTGACATCGCCGATGGAATCGACAAGCATCTTGTCCATGCCCTTGGGACCTAGGGTTGTCTTGACTGTGTCCGCGACCATTCTCGCCGCGAGAATGTTGTTCCTCTGGGCATCGCGTCCGAGGACGCGCTGCACGTTTTCAGGAAGAATATATATGGGCTGTTTGTCTGTCATTTTTATTGAGCATCTCCATTGTATTGATACCTGTGCACTTTTCCGCAGCCGCACACTGCTTCGATATATTTCTTTTCAAGACTATATGCTATTATCATTGCTCCTCTTATTTGATTCTTGCAATGCTTTGAAATAACCATTTTGCCCAGCAAGTTCATGGGATCGACTTCAGCTTCAAGATTCTTAATTTCAGTTTTGTTTTCAGTTGCCATTTTAATCAATTCTCCTTATTTTCATGTTATGCGGGACATTTAAAAAGTCTTCTATTTTCCGAAAAAAGCGATGTATTCTGTTATCTGATACACCCAGCCTTTGATGGCCTTCAGCTTCTCCATTATCTCCTTGACAGAGGGGTTTTCCTTCGCGATGGCGTTGCACTCCTCTATGAGCTCGGGCTTTTTGATTGCGAGCTCGTAAATATCTTCGTACTCTTTCTTGTAGTATATTTTCATTGTCTTGTAATAAGTGTCTGTTATCTCGGAATAAACGCCTGAGACTTTTTTGGCGAGCCTGTTGCTTGTCTTTATGCTTTTGAGCGACCTTGCCGCCCTTTTTATCTCGTCGCCGATGTGCTCTATAGTCATGACCAGAAGGAATATATCGACCGCGTTAACAGGGTTTATCTTAGATTTTTTCAGGATCTGCTCATTGTTCAGGCCGTATTTCAAAACCTTCAGGGCAAGCCTGTATGTCTTGTTGACCTCGCCGTCAGCATCGTAAATCTCCTTGTATTTCTTCTCTCTCAATTCCTTGTTCTTTATCGCCTCACCGAAATCTTCAAGCATTCCCCTCACGTTATTGTCTATCCTTCGGACAAGAGAAGGGATTGAAACGCTTTCAATATCTAAAATATCCTTTATCACAACCTCGTTCGCGGATTTCCTTGTCATCTCAAAGCCCGAAAGCTCGCTCACTATGCTCTTTATGTCCTCTGTCTGCAGGCCGTGGTTCTCAAGGACTATTGTGCTGTAGCCTCCGACATATGCAGAGACGATTTCCCTCTCAATATATTTGTAGTTCTTTCCTTTTCCGCTGATTATTATCTTCCTTCCTTTCTTCTCCTCTTTCTTCTCTTTTGAAGAGAGGGTAAGGCCGTTGCCGTCGTTTTTCTCGATGAAAACCAAGTCTCCTTTTTTCAAGCCGTTCTCTTTCATCCACTCTTTAGGGACAGATATCACGTGTGAGGAGTTCCCGAATTTTATTATTTTTCTTGCTTCCATGTTATCCGGATATACTGACATTTTGGTTATTTTTAAAGATTTGCCTAAATGGAAACCAGAAATATATACTACATATATAGTATATCAATCAGTTATATATAGACAAAAAGCGAGTAGATATCATGAGAAAAAAGCTAGATATAGAACCTGAAAACATGAGTGAAAAATGGGGTGTCTTGCAGGAAAACGAAAGGGACATCGAAGCTTCCGGCTTCAAGCATGAAAGGAGCCTTGTAAAGGAGGGAAGGTGCGAGGAATGCGGCGCGCTTGACATGCTCTCCAAATTCAGGGACAGTTTCATGTGCGGCGGATGCATAAAGCTGTCCGAAGCAAGAAACAGGAAGCCCGCGAAAGCGAAGCCTTCGCGCTCAAGATGAAATCCTGCCCACGAATGTAGCAAGACCCTCGATATGGCTTATTCTATTAGCCAGAATGGCATTTCTCAGATTATTATTTATCCTTCCTGCGATTCAGGAATCTCATACGAGTGAGCCCGACGAGATTCGGACTCGCGACACCCTGATTAAGAGTCAGGTGCTCTACCAGCTGAGCTACGGGCTCATAACCGGGATGACTTTTTAATTTATAAAGTTTTAGAAAAATCTAGCTGTACTCGCGCCAGGCATTGTTGCATTTCACGCAGCGGAAAAACCTTGTTTCTGCCTCGTCGCCAGAGCGCATCTGCGCGCTGAAATAATACGCCTTGTTGTTCCCGCATTTAGGGCATGTTGCCGTGACTGTCGGCCAGACATTCGCGTCTTTCTCGTGAAGGACATTGATCCTGGAATCTTTCGAGACTTTCTCGCTCGAGACAATCTTTATTTTTTCCTTGCTCCTGTGGCCGCATTTAGGGCAAGCAGAACTTTTCTCTTTTTGCATCATTACAGCACCGCATTTAGGGCAAAATTGCATTTTGAATATTGTTATCTGGATTCGTTCTTTAAAAATCTTGCGCACGCCGCACAATCAGCTATCGGAAAAGCTGCGCGAAAAAAAGCTTGATCCATCCGAGTTTCGGGATCCTTGTAACAGCCTTGCCGAGGACCTGCTCTTGAGATATTTCCTTCTCATAATCGAGCTGATCTGGGTTGTGATCTCCCTTTGTCGAGAAAACTTTTGCCCCGTCAATTTCATTCACATCAATAATCCTGTGGATTATCGGAGTCGCATATCCCGCGCCCCTGCTGAAAATTATTATGTCTCCTTCTTTGTAATCAAAGTCCTTCAGGCCTTTGACTACAATTATGTCGCCTTTGTTCATGCCGCGCACATAACCCCAGCTCTCAAATTCATCCTTTGTTATGTTGTGCTGGTCGTACCATGGGCTGCAATAACCCCAATACTGCTCAAAATCAGAGGAAACATCATTGGTTTTGTTGAAAGAAATCCCGCATATGTTTGCAGGAATGCCCGCATCATAGCTCACTATCTTGTGCTCCATGCTTCCCGATTCGATTATCACGAAAGGCAGCTGCGTCCCCATGGCAAGCCCGACAACAGGGAACACAATGAATTTCACGATCAGGAATATCAGGATAAAATCGACAATCCAACTCCAGATGCTGTTGCTTTTCCAGAGAAAATCCCATATTTTTTTCCACGCATTTGCCATCTTTTATTGAATGAATTTGTGTTTAAAAACATTTCAATTTCATACATATACTTTCTTACAATAAACTTTATATTCTAAACGACAATTTCCATTTATATGAACAAATTAGAAGCCATAAGTCCTATTGATGGAAGATATAGGAGACACACAGAGCCATTGTCAGAAATATTTAGCGAAAAAGGACTGATCAAATACAGAATAAAAGTTGAAGGAGAATATTTATTGCTTTTATCCGAACATTCGCAGATTGGAACTAGAAGATTTTCTGAGGAAGAGCAAGGTTTAATTAGAAAATTATCCGATGTGTCCACCGAAGATGCTGAAATTGTCAAATCAATTGAAACAAAGGGCTATAAAAACATCAAGCCCACAAACCACGATGTCAAGGCTGTAGAATACTTCATAAAAGACAAATTAAAAGGAACGTCTTTAGAAGATTCCTTGGAATGGATACATTTTGCCCTCACGTCAGAAGATGTCAATAATTTTGCATATGGATTAATGCTGTCTGACGGAATAGGGGAAGTTATCCTGCCAACTGCAAAAGAAACATGCAAAACAATTGAAGAACTGGCTCAAAAATACAAAGATACCCCTATGCTTGCGAGAACACACGGGCAACCGGCATCGCCAACAACATTCGGAAAGGAATTCAAGGTTTTTGCTTCCAGATTAAAAAGACAATTAGACCAGCTAGGCGCATATGAAATTCTTGTAAAACTAAATGGAGCAACTGGAAATTACGACGCTCATCACATTGCTTATCCACATATGGATTGGGTTGCATTCACGGGAAGTTTTGTTGAAACATTCAATAGAGAAAGAAAAATAAAATTAAAGCCAAATTTTGTGACAACGCAGATAGAACCTCATGACACCTATGCGGAATTGTTCGACAACTTGCGCAGAGCAAACACAATCCTTGTGGATTTTAACCAGGACATGTGGAGGTATATAAGCGACAATTGGATCAGTCAAAAACCAGTTGAAGGAGAGGTTGGCTCTTCAACAATGCCTCACAAGATAAATCCAATCGACTTTGAAAACAGCGAGGGAAATCTGGGAATTGCAAACACCTTGTTAAGCTATTTTTCGGCAAAATTGCCAATTTCAAGATTGCAACGAGATTTATCCGATTCAACAGTTGAGAGAAATTTCGGTGTTGCTTTAGGCCATAGCCTGATTGGATACAGGTCAGTGCAGAAGGGATTAAGCAAAATTGCCGTAAACGAAGCGAAGGTTGTAGAGGAATTGGAAAAACATCCAGAAATTATCTCTGAGGCCATTCAAACTATTTTGAGGCGCGAAGGAACAGAAATGCCGTATGAAAAATTAAAGCAGATAACAAGAGGGAGAAAAGTCACGTTAGATGATTTTAAGACATTTATAGAAGGGTTGGATGTTTCCGACAATGTTAAGGAAGAATTAAAACAGATCACACCGACAAACTATACTGGAATTGCCAGTCTCTTGGTAAGAAACCAATAGCGCTCGCCGCTGAGGCGCCTCGCTTTCATTCTATATCCTTCCAAACAACAATATTTTTAAGCTTCTCACATATTTCTCCCCACATGTATTCCGAGCTTGAGCAGAAAGCGATAAATGAGAAATTAGAGCAATTAAGAAAAATCAAAAGGGGAATTTTATTAGTTCAAGAGCTTGCAGACTCTATTTCTGAACGGAGAGTTAAATGGATCAGGGAGAATTTAGATGAAATGCTTGCAAAATATGGAAAATTCAGCCCTGAAGAACAGGCATTCAGGATCATTTATTTTGACCATATGAAAATAAATCCCCAGCATTCTAAAATGATAAGGGTTTCTCCGACAAAAATAAGGGTGGATTCTTGGAATTTCTGCCCATATTTGGAAGCATGCGTCCAATTAGGACTGGATACAAGACACATATGCAAGGAAATCGGAGAACCAGCCATACAAAAAATGACCGCGGTAATAAATCCAAATCTTAAATTTGGCAGGAATTATGGAAACCTCAGGCCATATGTTTCGTATTGTGAAGAATATTTTGAACTCGCACCTAAACAACCTTGAAATCAACCCTCACGTGATTCCTGTAAGGCGCGATTTCGCGGATTTTTTTCGAGGCGATAATCCTGGTTTTCTTTCTTGCTTTTCGCGCTGCCTCGTTTATCCTGTCAACCGATTCCTTAGGGAAGTTCTTTGCATCGATGAAATCATAGAAATGGATCATTGTGCCTTTTTTTGATGCGGCAAACGCTTCCTTCAGGAAATCGTCCTTGAGCTGGGGCCTTGCCATGACTATCCTGTCAAATTTCATCTTGAGCTTCGGAATAATCCTTTTGACATCTCCCTGGATAATCCTGACATCCTGCAGTTTGTTCAGCCTGGCATTCTCGAGGGCATATTTTGAAGCCACTCTACTCAGCTCGATGCAATAGACTTCCTTGGCTTTGCTGTGCTTCGCGATGACAATCCCATAAGGCGCGATTCCCGAGAACATCACAAGAACGCGCTCGTTTTTCTTCACTTTTCGCGCGATTTCCAGCCTGTCTGTGGAAAGCCGAGGCGAGAAATAGCATGTCTTGACATCAAGCTTGAAAACACAGCCGTTTTCCCTGTAAGTTGTTTCTGTAATCTTCTCGCCAGCAAGCCATTTCAGCAGAGGTGCTCTTAGCCTGCCGGCAATCTTGCTTTTCAGATAAACTGCCCTGACGCTTTTGTATTTCTTGAGAAGCTGTGCCGCAATCTTTTTGTTCTTTTCGGGAAGGATTGCTATCTCCCCGATTATGTCGAATGCCATTTATCCATTCAGGCAGGATTATTTATTAAACTATCCTTCGAGCGCGCCCGCGGGCGCGCGAGTGAAAGATTTAAATATCATTGGTTTACCACACAGTTATGAATGTAGATAAGGTTGTGGATATTGAATATGGGACAGGAAATTTGAAGTATGAAAGAGTCAGAACCGGAGTTCTTCAAAATAAAGATAAATTAACTGAGATGGGATATAGATGCGCATGGACTGGAGACTTAGATTTGAGCGCTCCATTGAATCCTTTAGAACTTAAAGAGAGAGGCTATTTGGTTCTTGACGATTGTGTTATAACTTCGTTTGATGAAAAAGGATTACCGTTTACAATAAGTGTGTTTCCAAAAAGCCAGAGAGCAAAAATCAACGGGAACAATCATGTTTATCAAAATAAGCTTAACCAGACGAAGAAGAATTTCGATAAATTTACAGAAATCACCGGCATTCGTTTGAGTTTAAAGCAAACTTCCAAGCCATATTAGAAATCAGCTTCACAATTCCTCTTTTTCGATCTGCTGAAGGCGAATCGATAAATTTATAATGGTTTAGTTATCCTCTCAAAGAGGCCACACCAGGCTTAAATAAAATGCTAGATAATCTTGAACAATTTACTGAAAAAGTAGGAAAAGACAGGAATTATGTAGACCTTCTTTTACTAACCCTTGAGCTAAATAAGATAGAAGAACGCTATCAAGATCTGAATAATCCAAAAATATATAGTCGAAAATTAGACGACATAGGCCTCACAGTTTCTTTTTCTCCCCATGCTTTCTATAAAAATAAACAATTGCCATCGCCAAAAGAAAATTTCAGTGAAGAAGATAGGGAAGAGATTATTCAATATGTCTGTGAAGATAATAATATGGAAAAGATGGAAATAACTTTGATCCATGGGAAGTTGGAACAAAAAATCATCGAACTCTTTGGCATCGAATCGCCTCCTTTTGACAAACTATATGATGAAAAAGGATTTGTCACGGCTCTCAAACCCCGTTTCAAGATAGGTTTTGTAGGAGGGAAAGCAGAGAGCAAATGGCTGGGCTCTGAACAGATTTTTTATATGCTTGAAAAAATGGAGTCTATGCGCCCCACCACTCCATAAACTTTTCACAATTCCTCTTTCTCAATCACCACTGCATCGTAAGTCGGAAGCTCCTCGACACGCGCGATCTTGTATCTATTTATAAGTTTTGGAACGATTTTTTCGCTGATGATTGCTCTTTTATTTTTATAATCAAAATATATCTCTTTGAATTTCCTTAATTCTTTCATCAATCTCTTCACGTCGCCATAAATCGCGAAATATCTCGCGCTTCCGCTTTCTGTCCTGAAGCCGTAAGGCAGAATCTCGCGGAGCTTGATGCGATTTTGATATTGATAGAAGTTTTTTGTCTCGGCCGTGCAGAAATGGACGTTGAGCTTCAGTCCTGCTTGCTCGCACATCTTCAGAATTTTCAAGCCAGCTTCTTTCGAGCCCTTCACAGCATAGCCTCCTTTATTCATCTTGTAGCGTTTCGTGATATAACTGAAATTCGTGTCGCTGATTTCCAGCTCGTTCAGGTTCGCGAAGCCGATGAAAGGGCTTGCTTTTGCGATGAAATTGAATGTTTCTTTCGCCTTGTCCGGAAAAACAGGAAGCTCGATTCCAATATTTGATTTTTTCCAGAACATGCCCGCGAGCTTTACTTTTTCTATGCTCTCGTCATTCAGAAAATCAGGATGGAATCTTATCTCATCTACATATTTCGAGAGTTTTTTCAGCTTTTCACTTGTCACGAGCTTTGTCGGAAGGTAAATATGAATGTGAAATTTCTTTCCGAACTTACTTTTCAGCGCTTTTGCATATTTCAATGTCCTGTCCAAGACAATCAGCGGATCGCCGCCTGTTATGCCCGCGCCTTCGGCGCGGGACGCGATTGCCTCGGCAATCGCGTCTTCAGGACGAGCGCATCGGCGCTCGTTCGCCCAGACAATGTCCTTGTTTTTCCTTTTCTCGCTTAATGAGCAGTAAAAACAATTGCGCGAGCATATTCCTGTTATGAAAAGCACGAGCTTGCGGCCTTTCACGCAGAATCTGCAGCCTTCGGGCAATCGGTTCGTGCAGTAAGAAGCGAATTTTGTTTTGTGCATCGTGAATGGAATGGGCCCGCTGTGATTCGAACACAGGACCCCTGCCTTATCAGAGCAGTGCTCTAAAACCAGGCTGAGCTACGGGCCCGTGGCTCAGAAAACATATTTTAATTTATAAAGGTTTTTAGAGAGAAAAATGCCCAAGCATCATGCGGAAACATCTGTCTGAGAACTAAGAGCACTATTGTAATAAGGGGATTTGAATTTTATGAAACTGTTAGTGTATATCTTTAGTTTTTCAAAAGCTTCCACCATTCTTTTAGTCTCTTCTACCCTTTCTTTCAATGGATTATTTCCAAGGTCTATTGGGGCAACGTCGCCTGACCTGTCCACCTTCTGAAATTCTTCTACATAGCTCCCAATTATTATCCTACACAGATCAGACACAGACTTGACTTCATTAAAGCCACTCATAAATTTTTCCAAGAAGCAATTCTATATATGTTTGTTGGTGCTGGAAATGTAGAATTGTAAAGCGCCCCGGACAGGGTTCGAACCTGCGACCCCGCGGTATCTGCTGTTTTCATCCTTAGGAAAGGTGACCTGTTAGGGAAACCTTGGTTTCCATACGGTAACAGCCGCGTGCTCTACCACTGAGCTACCAGGGCATGAATAAACACTGCAAAAATAATTTATAAAGGTTGTTAAAGAAAATTATTCTCAATGAATTTCTCGACATCATCTTCGATGCGCCTCAGCCGGGCCTTGTCTTTCTCGAGGCCCGAGACTGCCTTGCCCTGAGGAGCGCCCCTGATTATTGCCAGGATCGCCTTCGCGGCAACCTCGACATCCCCTGATTTTCCGAGAATGCCGACAACGTGGTCTGTTATTATTATCTCGCAGCCGCTCACCCTTTCCATGGCTTTTTTTGTCCTGCCCCGCGTTCCAATCAGCCTGCCCGCGATTATATTTTTCCTCCTGTCTGCCTTCAATTCTATTTTTCTCAGGATGTGGTCTATATTCCTGAGCATAAGCGCCCTGTCGATGTCAAAGCCGAAGCCGACTGCCTCGAGAATGCTGGCGGCGAGATACTCATTGAAGCTGTCGTCTGTTCTGCTTTCAATAACTATTGAATTTCCCGCGATTTCCAGAGTTACGTTGAGAAGTGTTTCCATCCTTTTTGTGCCTGCCTTCCTTATTCTTCCAAGCTCTTTTGCTGAAAAAACGATTTTTTCCATCTTGATCAGAATTCCGCTTCTGCTGTCTTGAGGAAGCCTTTTTTCTTCATCCAATCGACTTCCGAGGGATGGTATTTCCATAAAATATCTCCCTTGTCCTCTCCGCCGATTTCCCACAGCTCAACTAGAACGACATCCCCCTCGCGAAGCCATAATTTTCTCCGCAATCTGCCTGGAACCCGGCATGTCCTTGACTTTCCGTCAAGGCATTTTATCATCATGTGGTTTCCGCCAAGCCTCTGCTCAAGAATGCCTAGGACTTCATTTTCGTGCGGCAAGCGAACTCGGAATACTTGCTGCACTCCCTGGCCGCTTCCTGCGCTGTTTTTCCTGCTGTGGTCTTTTCCCTTGAACATTTTAAAATCAGTCAAAAGATGTTTATAAATATTTTTGATATTTTATTTTTTATTGCGCGGTTGACGTCATTCCGCGCCAACCTGCAATGCAGACAATATGGAAAAGCGAGCCGCCTCAGTGGCGAGCGCAAATATCAAACAAGCAGCATTGCGTACGGGATGCCCTGGATTTTCATCACGCAAGTTTTGTCGATTGCGCCCGCTTTTATGCCTGCCTGGATTGCTTTCTCGCCGACAAAATTGAAGCACGCATCCTCGCGGAGCTTGTCTTTTATCATTTTTATCGCTTCTTCCTCGCTTAATTCATAGCCATTGAAAAATTCCTCAGTGATCTCTATCTGCCTGTTTCCCTCCTCGAATGTCTTCCCGAGAATATCAGAATCGCAGACAGCAACGACTTCGCGGTATACATCATGGATTTTTATCAGGATTGGCATTTTATTTCAAGCTAGTTTGAATATCTCTTTAATCTTAACCAGAATAGCTGCCTTGGCAGGCATCCCTTTATTTTCTTCCATATTTTTTACAAAATCAAACCATTTTCCCTTAGTCATATAATCCGCTTCGCCTTTCAACTGATAGCCAGCATCGCATCCTTTATTCCAAACAACAAGCGCAATATTCTTGTTTTTCAATAAATTGCTTTTTGTCTTGTTCATGTAATTGTCTGTGATTATCAATTCATTTTCTGATATAACTTTGACACAACCAATGGCTATCACATTAGGCGCATCATTATAGGAAGTGGCGAAGGCTAAAGTATTGTTTTCAAGCAACTCCTTGAGATTTTTGTCAATTTTCGCCATTTTAAACGATCTTCGCGCGGACAGGATGCTTCGCGCCGCAGGCAAGGCAGTGTATGAACATGAACTTGCCTTCCTTGATGAGCTCTGTGTCGGGCTTCTTGCATTCCTTGCATATAACGAACTCATCGACATATTCCTGGATTTTCTCGTTGATTGCCGCCGAGTTTATTTTCCTGTTTAAAACGAGGCGCTCGCCCTCCATCGTGCTGAGCGCGGCAAGGCCGCGCGAAAGGAATTTTGCGACATGGCCGGGCTCGCGCCTTATCATCGAGCATATCTGCGTGAAATTTGTTATAATGGTCTTCGTGCCCTCATTCATCCCCTGAACTTTCGGGATCTCGAACCTAGCGGTCGCCACAGCGACCGGCTTGACCTTCCTATAAAGATCTTCGAGCATCGTTTCATAGCTTTTATCGTCTGCCATAAAAATAGAGAATAATTTGATTTTAAATAGTTTTAGAACTGCCCTGGCTGAATCCCTTTTCTATCACGTATCTGCCTGATTGCCTTTTCCTGAATCTCTCTCGGGACCTGCTCGAACATCTGGTCGACAAGGTAGAATGTCGCGCGGCCTTCGGTCGCGCTTCTCAAGGTGTTGCTGAGGCCGAACATCTCGCTGACTGGCATCTTTGCCTCGATGCTTACTGCCTCATCTTCCTGCTCGACATTGAAAACCTGCCCGCGCTTGCTCTGAATCAGTCCTGTCATGTCTGAAATGAAATTCATCGGACCCTCGAACTTCAGGAGCTGTATTGGCTCGAACAAAACGGGCTTTGCATCGTGAATTGCGAGGCGCATCGCGTCCCTGATTGCAGGGATAACCTGCGCAGGGCCTCTGTGAATCGCATCCTCGTGAAGCTTGCAGTCTGTCAGGCTTACTTTCAATCTCATGCACGGCTCTTTTGCAAGAACGCCTGAATCGCATATCTGCTCGAATGCAGTCATCACAAGCTCGATGACCTCGCCGATTGCGACTATGCCTCTTGTCGTGTCCAAAAGAACGCTGTCATTGTAGATTTCCCTGTACTGCTTTATTTCGTCGCGTTCAACTCCGAGCGACTCGAGCGCCTTGAAAAGCTTTTCATCTTTTTTCTTTATCTTGACCTTCGGGATTTCGCCTGACTTGATAGCCTTGTAAACATCTTCCTCAAGAGGCTCGACGCGCATGTAAAATACATTGTGTTTGTTCGGAGAACGACCCTCAAACTCGCCCGATGCCTTTGTTACGGTCTCCCTGTAAACGACTATCGGCTGGCTTGTATTGACCTCTACATTTTTCTCTGTCTTGATCCTGTCTGTGACTATCTCGAGGTGCAGCTCACCCATTCCGCTCAAAAGGTGCTGGCCCGTCTCTTCGTCAATCTTGATTTTTATCGAAGGGTCCTCTTTGGAGACCTGTTTGAGAACGCTTATCAGCTTCGGCAAATCTCCTGGCTTCTTGGCCTCTATCGCCTGGGTAACGACTGGCTCGAAAATATGCGTTATCTCCTCAAACGCAGTTTCCGGCTCGGATGTTATTGTCTCGCTTGCGTCTGCGTTGATTCCTGTCATTGCAAAGACATTTCCCGCAGGAACTTCATCAAGGGCCTCTGTTTTTATCCCGTCATAAAACAAAACCTGCTGGACTTTCTGCCTCAGCTTGGCACGGTTCAGATAAACCTCCATGCCTGTTTTTATTGTTCCCGAGAACAGCCTTCCGATTGACATCTCCTTCCCGGTCAATGGGTCGACGATTATCCTTGTGATTATGAATGCGATTTTTCCTTTAGGATTGCAGCTCATAAGCTCCTTGCCGAATTCTGTCTCAACATCGCCGTGCCAGATTTTCGGAATCCTGTATTTCTGCGCTTCTATGGGATTCGGATGGTGCTTTATGACCATGTCAAGTATGACCTCGTACAAGGGCGCGTTTTTCCAGACCCAGTCGTTCATCTCTGTCTCGGTCATGCTGTAAATCTTGACAATATCTTTGAATGTCACGTTCTTTTTCTGCATGAACGAGATTGAAAGCGCCCAGTTGTCCCTTGCGCTTCCGAAAGCCACGCTTCCGTCTGAAATGCTGACTTTCCATTTCTGCTTGAACTCAGGCTCTGCGTATTTTTCAATAAGCTTGTTGAAATCATTGATTATCTTGACCATTCTTTCCTGCATTTTCTCGGGAGGGAGCTTAAGCTCTTTTACCAGCCTGTCGAATTTGTTGATGAATAAAGTGGGTTTCACTCTTTCCCTCAGTGCCTGCCTGATGACTGTCTCTGTCTGAGGCATGATCCCCTCTGCGGCGCATGCAAGGACGATTGTCCCGTCAACAGCACGCATCGCCCTTGTGACATTTCCGGAGAAATCGACATGTCCTGGCGTGTCAATAAGATTGATAAGATATTCCTTGCCCTCGAGCTCGTGGACCATCGAGACATTTGCCGCATCGACTGTCAAAAGCCTTTTCTGCTCGTCCTCGTGCTGCCAGGTAAGCATCCCCTTGTCCAGGTCGCCGGCATATTTCGAGGCCATCATTCCCGCGGCAGCCATCAGGTTGTCTGTCATCGCTGTTTTTCCGTGGTGGATGTGCGCGGATGTGCAGACGTTCCTGATGTTTTCCTGCTGGAAAATCAGCCTCCTGATTTTGTCTATTCTCGCTTCTTTTGCCATTTTAAGATCTATCTCTCTCCAATTCTGAAATAACTTTAAGAAGAAGAGAGGTCTTTCCAGGAGGGCAACCAAATATCTCCAATGCATTTTCCACAGTTATTTCATTTTCTTTCCCGAATGAGTATTCGCTCGTAGGGCTTGCGCCTGTGCCTTGTTTTGCATGCTTGCTTGCACTTTCGTAATTTTTGTACGTCATTTTATCTTGCCGCGTCAGCCTGCTTTTCTGTCTCTGACTTTTTCTTGACCGCGAAGCTTTCGCTGCTCCCTTTGCCCGCAAGAATTATTTCCTGAGCGAGAGCCTCGTGGATTTTTGTTTTCTTGTTCCTGCTTTTGTCGAATGAGCCGTGAACTAGATTCCTCAGCGCGAGGGCGATCCTTCTTGTCGGGGAGCAGTCGCATGCCTGCGGATATCTCGCTCCGCCGTACTCTATTGTCGTAATCTCGTCTCTCGGGGCAGAATTCTCCAGCGCCTTCACGAAAACCTGGACAGGATTCTCTTTTGTCTGCTCCTCCACGATTTTGAAAGCATCAAGAACTATGTTCATCGCCTGGGTGTATTTGCCAGCAACATTGGTCATCATCTTGTGTTTTTTTCCGCGGTGACCTGGGACAAGAATCTCGTTCGCGAGCCTCTCGACGATATTCACTTTTGATTTGCCGAATCTCTCCATGTGCCTGCCCCTGCTTTTCAGCATGAGCTTCGCATCAAGGCAGACATATTTCTTCAGGCCGACATCCTCGACCTTTACATTATCTATATCGTATAAATTAAAAATCTTCATTTTACCTTCGCGCCTTCTCTATCTTGCCGTGGACAAGCCTTGACAGCGGCTGATCATTTACTTTCATAACCTGATATCTGACGCACGGAATGTCGCCTTTTGCACGGCCCTGCTTTCCGCCGATGCACTCGACTAGGACCTCGTCATGCTCGTCAATAAAGCGCGATGCAAGGTTGCCCGGAACAAATGCAGTGACCTGCTTTCCGTTCTTGATAAGCTGGACACGGACGCATTTTCTCATCGCAGAATTCGGCTGTTTTGCCTCCAGCTGGACTTTTTCGAGGACTATGCCTTTGCCCTGCGAAGCGCCCTGCAGAGGGTCTGACTTCTGCTTCAGCTTAAGAACCCGCTTTTTGTATGTAAAATTAGACCAGCGGGCTTTTTTCCTTCTATTCTGCATTTTTCTTGCCGATTGCATTCCCATTTTGAGTACATGTGTAAAGCCGAAAATAACTTTATAAACATTTCTTCCATAACGGCAGGATGAAGATACTGGCAATCGGCGATTTCCACGGGAAATTCCCGGAGAAATTAAAGAAGAGCATAAAAAAAGAGGATTTTGACTTCATCCTTTGCACAGGCGACTTTCCAGATGCTGCAAAGATAAGGAAACTAATATTCAAACACTGGACAAGTGGGCCCTGGTGGCAGAATAAAGGGTTGAAAAAAGCAAGGAAAATGGAAAAAAACTGCTTTGATTCTGGGTTGAAAATAATCAAAAAGCTGGATTCGGTAGGAAAAAAAGCCTACACTGTCTGGGGAAATTCCGATTTTTATGAGAATTTTGAAGAACTTAAAAAAAGCATGCCTGTTCCGTTGTATCCTGGAGATTATGACAGGAACATAAAGAAACTAAAAAATATTTTTTCAGTTGACAGGAATAGGGTAATAGAGAATGGGACTGAGATAATAGGATATGGAGGATATGTTGATGTCACAGACTACATAATGCACCCTATAGACAAGACAAAAAGAAAACAGCTGGCTAGACTAAAAAGATACAGAAAAGATGAAAAAGTGCTGAAAAAGCTGTTTTTAAAAAGGAAGCCACAGAAAAATTTCATTTTTCTTATTCATTATGCACCTTATGGTGTAATGGATAGGGTAAGGCTGAAATCGAGCCCCATGCATAACAAGCATGTGGGATGGATGCCGTATAACGATATCATCAAAAAATACCAGCCACCGATTTGCATATGCGGCCACATGCACGAATATCAAGGAAAATGCAGGATGGGGAAAACTCTTGTTGTAAATCCGGGGCCTGCCTATGAGGGAAAATATGCCATAATAGAAATAAACAAAAAAATAAGGGTCAAATTCAGAAAATGATGCTTAAAATAAAGGCAAAGGCCGGTTCAGATGAAAGCAGATTTGATGAAAGCAAGGGAACCGCGTTCCTGAAATCAAGGCCGAAGAACAACAAGGCGAACATCGAGCTTACGAAGCTTCTTGCAAAGCATTTTAAAGTTTCAAGCTCGCATATCAGGATAATCAGAGGGCATAATTCAAAAGAAAAATTGATAGAGGTGATACAAGATGGCAGGTGTAGATAAAATCCTATATCTGCAAAAACCGAGTCAGAGCGCGCTGACGTCAAGCGCCCAAAAGAATATGATGCAAAATATAAACAAAAAATAACATGGCAGGGATAAAATACGAGGAAGCTGAAGACATCAAGGCGAAAATCGAGCTGATATGCTCAGTTCTTGAACTGGATCATGTCAAAAAAGACAGGGTTTTCTGCATAAGGAGCCACGGCTCAAGCTCCAGGAACATCATTGCGAGATGCCACGCGCTTCCGAAGATAATGCAGCTCTGCCTGAAAACAGAGCCCAGCTACATAATCGAGGTTGTCTCGGAGGCATTCGACAGGCAGAGCGACGAGGAAAAGACAAAAACACTGATCCACGAGCTTATGCACATCCCGAAGGCATTCGGCGGGGGATTCCTGCACCACGATGTCGTCACAAGGTCGCGCATCGACAGGCTATACCAAAAATTTAAAAACTCTGCCGGAAGAATAGGAGCATGAAGCTCATAATAAAAATTGAAGGAAAAAGCACAGAGGTCCCTGATGTCATGAAGTGCAGGGGCATGGGAAAGCTTTCTGGGCTCATGTTCCAGGAGGCGAGGAAGGCGGATGCTGTTCTTTTTGACTTCGGGCATCCGACAGTGCAGGCAATACACTCATTTTTCTGCCCGCACTTCATAGCTGTCTGGCTTGACGAGCAAGGAAACATCCTCGAGTGGAGAAAGGTCAACTCCAGGCAGTCATCGATAACCCCTGGCTGCGAATTCTCAAAACTGCTCGAAATACCCCTCAGTAGAAAATACGCTCACGTCGTGGAATTCTTGTCGAGGACAGAAAGGTTTAAATAATCCTTTTGCGTCGGATATCTGTAAATCGTAATATTAAATCAATTAAACTTGAAAGGAGGTTAAAAAAATGGGAAAAATTCTAGTTAAGAACGCAGTCAAGAGACAGAAAGGCTTCTTGTACTATGTTGACGGAAAGGGAAATGTCTGCGAGGCCAAGATGGCACGCGGCGGAAGAAAGAAGAAAAAGAGGTAAGTTTCTTTCTACGCTTTAAAATTTAAACAAATTTATGTGCCCCGAGGATATGAGAAAATCCTGGGATTTTCTCGGCCGCAGAAAGTTTAAGCTTTCTGCGACTCAATCCGAGGGGTTTTCTTTTTTTATTTTATTTGAATTTATTATTTTTGCTCTTGTTTCTTGAAAAGATTTATAAATGTCCTTGAAGTTTTGAAAAAATGGAAAACAAAAAGACATTCACATTCATCCCGATGAGCACTTTCCTTGGCTATCCTAATGAGAACCTTTGCTGCATTCTCGATCCTGTGGTTTTTTTCGTCTCAAAACCAGAGGGCAAAACGCCGAAACTGGTATGCATAACAAAAAACATGGAGCTTCCGACAAGACTGGAAAGAAATGCGACAAACGGATGCGGCGGAAGGCTTAAGGTATACAAAAACGGGTTCCTGGACCTTGTCCTGATATATTCGCATGACTGGACAGAGGCGCATACAAAAAAATTTTTGAAAAAAGAAACTGTGCCTTTCATGGCATACAAGGGAAATTTGCTGAAGGGAAGCGTCAATGAACTCACACCATACTCTGTTTCCATGCCCTGTCTAGAAGGCGCGGATTGCAGCAAACCAGAATATTCTGCAGACAGTTTATAAAAATTCCTCAACCGCTTCGCGGATTGATTGAACTGCATCGATGTTCGCAGAGATGCTGGAGATGCCTTTTTTCGCGAGGAATTTCGCCATTGCGGGATTCGAGCCCGCCTGGCCGCAGATGGATGTCCTCACACCGTACATTTTGCATATCCCCATGGCCATTTCAATCAAACTCAGCACGCCGGGATGCATCTCATTGTAAAGAGGCGCAATCCTTTCGTTGTTCCTGTCGATTCCAAGAGTGAGCTGCGTGAGATCGTTTGTCCCGAACGAGATGAAATCGATTCCCTCCTTGCACAAATCCTCTATTATCATGCAGCTTGCGGGTGTTTCGATCATGACGCCGAACTCGACATCTTTGTTGGGCTCAAGCCCGATTTCCCTGCACAATTGCTTCGCTTTTTTCAGCTCGTCAACGCTGATGACAAAAGGGATCATTATTCCGACATTCTTGTATCCCATTTCGTGAAGCATCTTGATTGCCTTGAACTCCGCCTTCAGGAGTTCCGGCTCGTCGAGGGCACGGCGGATGCCGTGCCATCCAAGCATCGGATTGCTTTCCTGGGGCTCCTGATCCGAACCATGCAGATTCCTGTATTCATCAGTTCTTATGTCGCTTGTCCTCACCCAGACAGGCTTGTCCCCGAATGCGTGCGCGATTTTCCCGATCCCATTTGCAAGAATCTCGGAGTATTTGCCCTGCTCGCCCTTTCTTATATACTCGGCGGGATGAATCCCGTTTTCAGCGATAATAAACTCAATCCTCACAAGGCCGATTCCGTCTGCGTTTGTTGCAGCCGCGCGTCCTGCGCTGTCCGGCAGATCGCAATTGACTTTCACAAGTATTTTTTTGTTCCCATCCTGCTCTTTTCTTTTCTTGGCTGCATCGAAAGCTGCCTTGACCTCAGGAGGAATAAGCATCGATGCAAGATTCGGCTTCGGAGTCTCCTTGATTTCTTTAGGCTTTTCCTCAATCTTGCCATCGTACACTTTTCCGTTTGTCCCGTCAACTGTGATTATCTGGCCATCTTTCAGAATCTGCGTTGCATTTTTTGTTCCGACAATGCATGGAACTCCGACTTCACGGGAAACAATTGCAGCATGGCACGTCAGCCCGCCCTCGTCTGTGACAATCGCCGAGGCCTTCTGCATCGAAACGACCATGTCTGGGTTTGTCATTTTCGTGACAAGAATGTCTCCCTTCTGAATTTTTGAAAGATCATCTATTGAATGGACAATTCTTACTGTTCCTGAAGCGAGGCCTGAGGATGCTGCAAGCCCCGACAATATGGAATTCGCCTTCCCCATATCGACTTTTTTCATTTCTTTTTCTGTTGTTGTGACGGGCCTTGTCTGGACAATGTAAACCTTATCTTCCTCCATTGCCCATTCGATATCCTGCGGCCATTTGTAATGCTCCTCTATCTCAAGCGCGCAATTCGCGAGGCTCATCAGCTCGAGCTCATTGAGAACCCACGCATTCTGCTTCTCGGGCGGAAGCTCTTCCTTGACTGTGTTTCCGTCATAGTCCTTGCAGAAAATCAGTTTCTTTTTCCCCATTCTCTTGCTTTTCATGGCGAGAGGGCTCTTGGTGAAAACATAATTGTCGGGTTCGATAGAGCCCGAGACAATACCCTCGCCTAGGCCGAAAACAGCCTCAATTATGATTTCATTCTTGTCGTTTGTCAAAGGATTGAGCGTGAAAATAACGCCGGATTTCTCGCTGTTGACCATTTTCTCTATGATTACTGCGATGAAGCTCGATTCGTGGCTGAAGTTGTTTTTCTTCCTGTAATAAACCGCGCGGCCTGTAAAAATGCTCGCCCAGCATTTTTTGACAGCCTCGATGACATTTTTCGCTCCCCTGATGTTCACAAAGGTCTCATGCTGGCCCGCAAAGCTCGCTGTCGAAAGGTCCTCTGTTGTCGCGCTGCTCCTGACGGCGACATAATATGGCTCTGTTTTTTTCAGAATTTCCGAGGCGTTATCTGCATTCTCGGCGCCCAGGCTTTCATATGAGTCTGATATTTCTTCTGCGAGTGAGGCTGGCATCTCGGCTTTTATCACGATTTCCCTGACCTGCTTCGCCTTTTCCTCGAGCTCAGAGGTATTTTCAAGGTCGATTGAATTCAGAATCCCGAAAATTTTCTCCCCTATTCCCGTCTCTGCAAGGAATTTTTTGTACGCGTCAGCAGTTATGACAAATGCCGGCGGGACAGGAAGGCCTGCGTTGAAAAGCTCGGCGAGATTCGCGCCCTTGCCTCCTGCAATCGGGATGTCATTCCTGCCGATTTCAGAAAGCCAGACAATATTTTTCTCCTCCATTTTCACTTCTTTTTTTACGACGAATTCAAGAATTCTAAATTTAAATATCCTTCGACGGCGCCTGACGTCATTGCGCCTCCATATAAAACAGATTCATATCAGAATATTGAAAAATTTAACCAAGAAAATCAGACTCCCCTCAAATCGCCGCTAAAAAATCTGGAGATCATTCTGTAAAAATACTTCACATCTGAGGCAATCCCATGCCTTATTTTATCATCTAGATACTTTTCATTGATTTCAACAACTTTCCCGAAACTATTGATTTCTTCAAGATAAATAGGGCACATAATTCCCGGCTTGAATTTTACATATTTTTCTTTAAACTCCTCAGGAAACTTTTTGAATTCTTTCTCTGAATACGGCCTAAGCCCAAAAATAACCATGTCTCCCTTGAGGATGTTTGCTATCTGAGGCATTTCATCTATGAAAAGAGTCCTGAGCCATCTCCTATTTTTTATAATATTTGGATTGTTTTTTTGTTTTCCAAAAATGAGGCCTTCTTCACAACTTGGAGCTGAGATAGAGCCATCTTTCATGGTTTTTATCTTGTAAATTGTAAAAGGCTTTCCTTTTTTCCCTATACGTGTGTCACAATAAATAAAATTCTCCAGCATTTTAAATTGAAAAATCACTTCTTCTCTTCAACAACTATCTTTTTCCTGCCGGGGATTTTCGCCTTTATCTTGTCCAGGATTTTCCTGACTGCAGGAACCGCGCTCTTGTGGCAGGCTATCTTGAACAGCTTGTCCCCTGGCATCATCTTTATAGCGAGCGCGCACGGCTTTCCGAACGCGAGCTGCATCCCTGTCGACATTCGGTCTGCACCGGCACCCATCAAAATCTTCTTTTCGCGCAGAATCTGGTGGGGATACGATGAAACAAGGAAATAATAATCGCCCTTGAGCTCCTCGTCAAGCTCCCTGTTGATGAGCATCCTCGATGCCTCGATTGAATTATCCCTTATCTGAATCGGCTGCTCCACGGAAACCGTGATTGTGCATTCATATTTTCCATCATTAAAGCCCTTGAGATTTCCCATTATGAACTTCGATATTTTTGTGGTTGGAACGCCTTTGATATAGCTCTTGCTTTTCACCTTGCTCTTCCGAGTGTAAGACCGTTCAGGCGTTGTATAGCACAAACTTTTTCTGAGTCCCATTTTCTATTGGAAAGTTAGATAAAGAAGATTTTTAAAGCTTTGCGAAAAGTCCTAGGAGCCGAGCTCTTTCAATAAATTTGCGTGAAACTTCGGAAGATTCTCGACGCTGAGGCTCGCCCCGCAGGATTCCTTGTGGCCGCCGCATGTCCCTTCCATGCCTTCCATCGCCTTTGCCGCGAGCTTCCTTATGTCAAGCGCGTTTATCCTGCATCTGAGCGCGATATTCGCCTTCACTCCCCGGATGAATGCCACGACGATTATCCTCTCGGGATATCTGTAAAGCAGCTCGTTCGCGACCTGGCCGCTTATGCTGAGCTCTCCCCCGTACTGGAAAAAAAGAAGCCTGCCTTTTGATTTTGCGATCTCCGCCGCCTTGCCCATGATCTTCTCGTATTTCCTGTTTATCTGATCGTAGCGCGAGCGTATTGCCGCTGTTTTCGGCGTTGAATCAAGAAGCTCGGCAGGATTTTTTATGGATAATAAATTCTTGAGCATCTGCACAACCGCGCTTGTCCTGTCCATGAGCGCGAAGTTGAGAATTTTTATTATTTTCCCGAGCTCGGTTTCGTACAGCGCTTTTCCTGCATCATCCGTGTACTGGAAAAGCTCAGGATATTTTTCCGAGAAGCTTTTCGCAAAATCAGGGACATACCAGTCTGTTACGCAGCCGAGCATCGCAATCCATTCGTCCTCTGCTTTTTTTGTCGCCTTGTAGCATATGTATGAGACAGGCTCCCTGCTTCCCGCCTCGTTCTGCTTAGGATTGAAATAAGAGATGTTTTCCTCGTTGACATAATCTGGAACATCGTGATGGTCTATCCAAACTATCGGGGTTTTCATCTCGATGCATGCATCGCGGAAATCTTTGTCTATCAGCGGCTTGTCAAGCACAAAAATGCAGTCTGGATTGAATTCGTGGAGCTTCCTGGCATAATTTATCCCCAGTCCCGGAAAGCTTTTTATCGCAACGCCCTTGCCTTTTCCGCAGAACCTCCGCAAAAGAAGAAAAGATGCAAGCCCATCGACATCATTGTCAAAAAAAAACAAAGGATTCTGCGCTTTTTCAACCAGCCCGCGTATCTGCGCAAGCCGGGTTTCTGAAATCATTTTATATTTTCTTTCCAACGAGAGACTGCTCTTTCAACGAGTTGAATTCCCTCAGCAATTTTTTTGTATCTTTTTCCCCGATGACATCTGAGATTGATTCCGGCTTTTCCAGGGCGCTCACCAGCTCAGACATATTCTTGAAATGGGATATCAGGCTTTCAACCGCGTCATTTCCAAGCGATGTTTTTGCAAGTATCCTGTATCCGTATGGCATCACAGAGTCTGAAAGGGTTGAATACAAAAGCATTCTCATGATGTTTGCGGGCTCAATAATGTCGTCGAAAGTGAGTGTCGGGATTGCTGTTTTTGTGAATTCCCAGTTGCGGCTGTAATCCCTGAGCAAAAGCGCCTTCTCCCTGCCGAGCCCTTTTGTAATTTCCTTCAGCAGAATCTTGATAAGCTTTCCCTCACTTCCAAGCTCGACAATGTATCTCTGCATTGTTTCCGTAATTCTCTCTATCAGCTCCATCCTCTGTATGCAGGAAATAACATCCTGAAGGCTGACCAAAGAAGTGAATTCCAGGATGTTCAGGTCAATCAGCAGACGGTCAAGAATTTCCTTGTGCTTCTCCAGCATCCTGAGAGTTTCTGTCGCCTTGCTCAGAAGCTCTTCTGATGTTTTCAGAATGTATCTTATGTTTTTGTAATACAATGTTATCGTCTTTCTTCTCTCTGAAACAGCGATTATCGGCCTCATGGTCTGCTTTGCAGTCCTCTCTGCAGCCATGTGCCTCGTCCCTGTCTCCGATGTCTCTATGCTCGGGTCTGGGGTCAAAAGAGTGTTGCAGTAAAGTATTTTCTGCATGTCATCAGACATTATGATTGCGCCGTCCATCTTGCAGAGCTCGAGAAGCCTCTGCTGCGTGAATTTGTGGTCTATCTTGAAGCCGCCGTTCGCCATCTTCAGGATCTCCGGGCTGTCCCCTATGACAATAAGCGCGCCGAGCCCCGCCCTTGCAATGTCGTCCACTGCCGCGCGAAGCTTTGTTCCAGGGGTGACTATCCTGAACATGTCAAAGAACTCTTCCATCTCCTGCTCCTTTTCGCTTTTGACCAAGATATCCTCTTCTTTCAGCTCTATATCATCTGCCATCAAAATATACAGCACGCAATGTTTATAAATTTTAATGTAATTTACATTAAAAAGGGGACATGGAGTTCAAAAAATACAGGAAAGGGGTATTCTGCGCCATTTATGCTTTCGAGAAAGGAAAGCCCGTTTATCTCCTGCTGCACAGGATACTGCACTGGAAAGGCTGGGAGTTCTGCAAAGGCGGGCTAAAGCCGAAAGAAAAACCGGAAAAATGCGCTGTCCGCGAGGTCTGGGAAGAAAGCGGCCTGAGGGCCGCTAGTCTTAAAAAATTCAACGTCAAAGGCAAGTTTGAATATGACAGGAAAACCCAGGAAGAAAGGAAAGCGAGAGGCTTCAGCTATGTCCTGTTTTCATGCCAGGTCAAAAAGGGAAAGGTCAAAATTTCAAAGAAAGAGCATGACAAGTTCAAGTGGTGCGGCTATAACAAAGCTTTGAAACTGCTGACTCGGCAGAATCAAAAGAAATGCCTCAAGATAGTGAACGACAAATTAAAAAGGTGATTATCTCTTTTGTGCCATGTCTTCTCTCATGCCGTCAACTCTTGTGACTTCGGCGAGCAATTCGGTTGCATTCTGTGTCTGTACAGCGCCCCCCTTCTCCCCGCAGTAAGGGCATGAAAACGGCTTTTTCTCTGCTTCAAATCTGTAACTGCAATGTTTGCATTGGAATTCCATGCAATATCAATTGCAAAGAACTATAAAAATGTTTCGTGGGTAGAAAGGATATTTTCGACAGATATGTTCATTCCTGACCTGTGTTTGCGGCAGCCTCGAGCTTGCTCGAAGCCCTCAGCTTTTCGATTTCCTCTTTTGGGACTCTTTCATATTTAGCCAAGTCGCAAAGCAAAAGCGGGATTTGAACCTCGCCGCCCACTATAAAGCCCTCTCCTTGATTAAATTCCTTGACAACGTTGGCCCTGAAATAAGGGGTAGATTTCTCAGATAGTGGACTCGGATACTCTATGCAAAATATCCTGACTATCTTTCCGTCAGGCCCTTTAAAATAATCCTCTTTCATGCTTTCAATCAGATAATCATCCATGGTGATGTTTCTTCCCATGCTTCTTTCAATGTCTGAAGATATTTAAAGATTATAGGGATATAAAACACACTTTCAAAATCTGCAAATCATCACCTATTTCTCTGGTGGCCTTTCTTCCTCAATCCGCGCGATTTTCGCGCGGCGGACGTCAATCCGCGGAAAGCGCGCCTTGCGTTCTTACCGCTTGCAATCCATTTCATGCTCTTGTCTGCCTTGATCTCGGGCCTGGTTTTGTCAACAAGAATGACCTCAAACCATGCGTATTTGCCGTCCTTTGCAAGCCAGTACGAATTAAGCACTTCAAGATTAGGATAGTGGAATAAAACGCGCCTCTCTGCGATCTCCCTGTAATTCATCATGAGGTTCTTTCTTATGTGCATGCGCTTGCTTCGCCTTCCTGCCTTCGGCCTTGGCCTTCTGTGGCCTCCTCTGCGCACGCGAACTCGGACCATCACAAATCCTTTTTTCGCCTTGTATCCCAAAGAACGCGCCTTGTCAAGCCTTGTCGGCTTTTCAAGCTTCACAACCGCATCGCTTTTTCGCCACTCGATGAGCTTTCCGCGCCATGATTCGCCGAAGCTCTCTTTCGGCTTTTTCCACATTTCATTGATGTAGCTGTAACTTGATTTCATGAAATTCCTAAAGAAAATTCATTTTTAAAGCTTCTTGTTTATGTTCCATGAAAATTCTATATTGCCAAATGGCTGCAGGCGTGCTCCGTCAAAAACGAATCACTTCGCGACAATCATTGTCGAAGTCAGCCCGACTTCCTTGATTGTCCTCAGCTTGTCGCAGACAAATCCCTCAAGCTCGCGTATGTTGTCAAGGGAAACACCTATTATCAGGTCCCATTCGCCGAAAAGCAAGTTCACCAGAATAACCTCTTTCAGATTTTTCAAGAGGTCATAAACGATGCCTTCTTTTCCGGGCATGACCCTCAACAGGATGTATGCTCCAATCTCTCTTTTATCAGCTTTCATATTTTCTATAAGCGGGTTTTGTTTATAAATTTTGCCAAAAGATAAATTTAAAAATCAAAGCGCCATACAGAATCATGAACAAATGGATTGAGTTGCTGATTGGAATAATTTTTATGGTTGTTCCTGTATTCTGCGCGCTTAGGTTCGCGGATTGGGGGCTTGCAGCGCTGCATCTTTTGATGGGCGGCGTCATAATTGTTGCAGTCCTTATAGGAATCCTGTTTTTTGTTCTCGGCATCAGCGACATAAAAGGATAGCTAGGAAAAGTTCTTATATCTCTTGGATTTTAAGAATGCATGGAGCTCTGCATCAGATGCAAAGGGAGAGGATTCTGCGGAAAGCCGTGCGCGATACTTTCAAGATTAAGGGCATTCCAGCCGAAAATCGAGACAGAATTTTCAGGAAGCTCCCCGCCTGAAATTTTTGTCGGGAAATACGGCTATCCAAATGTATTCACAGGAATTCTTGCTCCGGCAGAGCACGGCGAAACTGAAAAGCTGAGCATGCCCGAGGCCTGGCATTCGGAGAATGCTTCAATCGAGGATATTCTCTCCTACCGCTCAAGGCTGATTTACTCAAGATTCGCTGCAAGCATCAGAAGCCCGAAAATATACTCGGAAAAACAGAACAGATTCCTCGATACAATGCAGCAGGTAAGCTTGGCAAGCAAGGCGGTTGACCTGAGCTTCAAGCTGAAAAAAAAGCCGGAAGCGAAATTCTCCCTTGACGGGAAAATGCCCATGATAGGGAATCCCGCGCCGCTCGAATCGGCGCGGATTGACTCGAATCCAATTGTGGAAAAAAAAGTCGATTATCTCGCGAATGACGCGGACGCAAAAGCGAACGATTCCATCAACGAGCTTTACGGGGCGAGGATTCCCGTGAGCAACATCATAAAAATCCTGAGCGCGGGGATGCTCGGGCTCAGGCACCAGAGAAAGCTCGTCCCGACAAGATGGGCAGTCACGGCAACCGATGATGCAATATCAAAAAAATTGCTGAAGAAAATAAAATACCATCAGCAGATTTCAAGATGCCTGCTGTTCAGCTCAAATTATCTCGGGAATTATTACAACATACTCCTGATCCCCGGCGCGTGGAGCTTCGAGGTCATCGAGGCGAGTGCAAAGGGTTATTTCGGCAAGGGAAGCACAGCGACATGGCATGATCACGAGCTTTTCAGCGGAAGGAAAGATTACGCGGACAGCGTCACAGGCGCGTACTACGCAAACCGCCTGGCGGTTTGCGAATATCTCGAATCAATCAAGCGGCAGGCATCGGTTCTCGTGATGCGCGAAATCCGAGAGGAATACTGGGCGCCGTGCGGCGTCGGCATCCTGCGGGAAGCAACGCGAGATGCTTTCAAAAAAAAGCCCGAGGAATTCGACTCGGAAGCCGAGGCGCTGAACGCAATCGGCAAAAAATTCATGCTCCCTGTAAAGATATTCTCGGAAAAAAGCAAGATCCTCAACAACAAGAAAACCCAGATGACTTTGAAGAAATTTTTGTAGAAAAAAGGTCACCTCTTTTCACCAGGTTTCCCTCGTTTTTCGACTAGTCTTGTATTATCGTGGCAAATCCATCTATATAAGTATTATGCAGGGAAAATATCTATAAAGAATAACAGAGTTTTCAAACTGCATCATATGAAGATATATTTGAAATCTAAATGATAAGGGTGCTGAAGAAGATGTGGCCATTGCATTACAGCAATATTTATAAAAATATATCGCCTTGGAAACTGATGCCAGTTAACTGTATGGAAGAAAGAGGAACAAAGCACGCATTTTTCCCGCCACAACCATCCGTTAAAGAGACAATGATTATAGCTGCATGGGAAGACTTTAATTGGAAACTAAAAAATGCTGATCCAACGGCAATAAGCAAGGTTACAGATGTTCTCAAGTACATTATAAAGAAAGAGGAAGGAAAAAACACAGATGACGAAGAACTGTCGCATATCTACGAGCGATGCTCCGGTAAGGAGCGCATCACGCATTTAGACATAGAGGACCAGATATTCTATTCTTTTATAGAAAAAAATGCAGACAATATGCTAAGAAAAAACGCGGAGAAAATCATCAAGGATAAAAAATCATACTGGAATTTCCTGAATGATGCCAGGAGATATTTGAACAGAATCAGCGGAGACAAGACAGCCATGCTGTTAGATTATCCGGGCAGGGGGCCTGCCCTTGACATTATCAATAGGCTGCATGGGAAGCCTGAGAGTTTGGAAGACTTTTGCTATAAAATAGGAATCTTTTACGATTCAAGGTTTTTTTCCAAGGCATTTTGATTTAATCTTGTCAGAAAGCAAATAAAATAAACATTGATATCCAATCACCAGACCTGCATGTGCGCGAGGATTATGCCGTGCGCCCTTGTTAGGATGTTTTTCAGCGGGCGCAATTTCATGAGTGAAATTGCGCGCTCATAGCTGCACCACTTGATGTCCTCGTGCTCGTGGCTTATCCGCGCATTCCAGTTCTTTGTCCTTGCAAGAAGATAAACATCGTCTTTCCTGATTATCTCATCGCCTCTCTTGAAAAAATAGCTTGCAACCTCTCGGAATCCCGGAACAAAATTAAGGTCGTTCAGGCCCGCTTCCTCGAATGCCTCGCGGAACGCGGTCAGCTCTTCTGTCTCGCCCGGCTCGACCTGCCCGCGGACAAAACCCCAATATGTCGGGTATTTCACAAGAAGGTATTCCGGCTGCTTCTTGTTTATGTTGAACACGACAACGCCGCAGCTAAGGACATATTTTGACTTTTTCCTTTTCTGCGTCTTTTTTTCCATCATCTGTGAAGAAATAATCACCGGTTTAAAATCCTTGTTATATTTTTTATATCCATTATTTTATCCAAAAGCGCCCTGACGTCAAGGCGCACTCACTTTTTGCGGCCTTATAGAGCGCGCCCTCAGGCGCGCTTCTTCGCTTCCTTTCCGCTCTGCCACATGAATTTCCAGTAGTTCATCAACCCGTCAGCCACGGAAGAATCCTTTATCAGTATAACATACGGATTTTTTTTCGTCAGGGAAAAAATCCTGACAGTATCCTTCCATACCGCAATCTCGATGCTGCCCTTGCCTGCCTTGACATACCTGACATCCGCCCTTTTCGTGTGCGGCCTGCTGGCCGCACCATGCAGCGAGAAAACTCCCTTGAATTTTGTCTTTGCGGACTTAACTCTCGTCAGTTTTTTCCACCACTCTTTTCCGAGCGCGCGGTCGAATCCGCCTTCATAGCCGAAACTGCAGACAACATCCCCTGTTTTCTGGATTTTCGAGAATTTATCCATGAGATTCTTGATTCCCTGCTTTCCCTTGTAAACTTTGAATTCCATTTTTTGTTTTTGTATGTTTTTTGTTTATATCTTGGTGTATTTCCTGAACTGCTTCTTTGTCATCTTGAAATGCTCTGTGACCATGCTTTCGTCAATGCCTTCCTTGTTCCAGAAATAAATCGAATAGTTGCCAGGCTCAAGCTCGCAGATCTTGAAATTGTATTTCTCGAGGTTGAACTGCTTCAGGTATTTTTTAACGAGGGTTTTCGCGTGCTTCGGGAAGCCGCTCGAGTTTGTCAGGTCCATACCGACTTTCGTGTAGCATATATTCCCGACATCGGGGTTGAATGAGCTCAGCAGATGGCCGACTGACCTGAACGGATGCGTGTGGTTTCCACATGTTGCAATGACAATCGAGATATAATTGTGCTCAGGATAGCTGTGGACTGCGGAATGGCTTTCGCTCAATATCCTGACGTCGCTGACTCCGGGAAACTCGGAATCGGATTTGAATGCGCACGTAAGCTTTTTTTCGCAGGTTGCCCCGCTTATTTTTATCGCATTTTCCATCGCATTTGCTATGCTTGCCTTCGTCAATCTTGAGCGCCCGCACTGCAGAAGATACAGCTCAAGTACTTTTTCTACCGGATTGTGAAGAACCTCGCTTCCTTTTTCATCCCCTTTGCCCATATTTGCAGGCATAAACATGTAGAAATTATTTAAAAAGTTTTTCCTTTTGGGAAAAACTTGGTATTTTCGATTATTATACAATTCTATCCAAAAGTTTAAATATGCGCTACACATAAAAAAAATATGAAAAACTGTCAATGGTGCGGGAAACCGCTCGAGGTAAAAGCGACTGATACTGGAAAGACATACAGGTATCACTGCGCAAAGTGCGGATTCAAGCTCAAGGAAATCGCAAAGCCTGAGCAGCCTGTGAAGCAGGAGCAGCCAAGGGTGGTCGAGATAACAGAGGCAGAGAAGCCTTACATCAGGCCTCTTGCAAAATGGCCTTTCGTAATAGGCGCAATCGCAGTGGTTGCCTTGGTAGTGATTCTTGTAAAGGCGTTCTTGCTGTAGAAAGCGGATTTTTTTAGAATTGTATCATGAAAGAGACTAGAATAGGCAAATACGGAAAAAATCTTGCGGTTTGGATAGAGCATACTATTAATACCATTCCAAAAAATCAGAGAGAAAATTACAAGACAAGATTTCTCGAAGAACTAGACACATATTCGCTTGAACCAAGAAAAAAAGGGCAGCCCTGGAATGAGGGATGTGTTTATGAATTATCAGATTTGGCGAATGTTGCTGATATAAGCGACCCCAAACAATTTGCAAAACTTGTAAAAGAGAGCATCCATTTAATGTACCAAAAAGGAAGTTCTGCAGTGGTTCTGGGAGAAGTGAAGAATTATTTGAAGCCAAAATCAAATTTATAGAAATCTAGAATCTCAATTCATCCGGCATCCCGAAAACGCGCGCGCGTTTTCGGGGAGCTGAAAATCATCAGATTTTCAGCATCGCGAACTGCATATAGCTCATTTCCTTGTATGCCTTCTTTTTCGAGCAGTGCATTTCAACTGCCAGCTTTTCAGCGGTCTCGTGTTTTTGCGCGAGCTTCTGCTTTGCCATCCATATTTTCAAAATCCTTGAGGGCTGCCTGTATTTTGAGATGTCTTGCTTCGGATTCGCCTTTGCCGAGGCGATGCCTTCTGTGAGCAGCTCCATTATGTGCGACAGGAAGCGCCAGTGCTGCTGCCGCCTGATGCGGCCGCGCAGCACATCTGCCTTGCTCAGGATTTCGTAAGCTGCCGCAAGCTCTTGCCCGCGATATTCGTGCGGAAGATTCTCGTCAATCCACAAAAATATCTCGTCCATGTCTGTGCCGACATAATCAAACGCGTTCAGCGCGCTTTTTGTCTTGAAAATCCTGTGCAGCGCGTCCTGCATTGTCTCCTCGCGCTCGCGTGCCTGCAGGCACGCGACATCCTGCTTTGTTATTTTTGAATTTGATGATGCGAGAACCTGAAGGTCGTTTATCGCCGCTCTCATATCTCCTTTTGCTTTGACTGCGAGCGCCTCAACAGCATCGTCCGCGATTGTCAGATTCTCCTTTTGGCATATTTTTTTCAGAAGCACTGAGATGGCAAAATTATCCAGCCTGCTCAATTCAACCATAAGCGCGAGCTTTTTCAGCGGCCTGAGTTTTTTGGTTGAAGCATTGTTTGCAACGAGAATCATGGGCCACGCCGCCTCTTTTATCAGGCGCATAAGCTCCTGCAAACCTCCTCTGTCCTTGTTTCCGTCAATTCCCTCCAGCTCGTCAACAAGAATGAGCTTTCCTTTTGTAAACAGGCTGCGCTGCTTCAGCGCACTCCCCAGAATATCGTGTATTTTCTGCTTGTTCCTGAAGTCGCTCGCGTTCAGCTCTATAAGCTCGAAATGTAGATCACGCGCTAGCGCGCAGGCCAGCGAGGTCTTGCCGCATCCGCTCGGCCCGCACAAAAGGGCGACGCGCCTTGTCCTCTGCTTGAGGAAATAAGACAGCAGCTGCTTCGCCTTTTCCTGGCCTATCACTTCATTCAGATTTTTGGGCCTGTATTGTTCTGTCCACAACATTTTTCTATTGTCTTGGTTTTTTCTGCCTTTAAATAATCCAGTCTGTAATATGCTGAAAAGGGCTTATGTGAAAGAGAAAAATTGTAAAAAACTTTTTTCTCATTTCCAACAGCGCAAATATTTCCGGCTATTTTCCTGATGGATGGGATGTGATTATAATAGCTTATTTCAGCATCCATTGTAAGTTCATCATTCATGAACACTTCAAGTTTGCCGCCAATCCCATCATCTACGCAATCTTCAACTAAAACACGGATTAGGTGGTTATTCGCATTAAATTCAACATAATTTTCCCCTTTTTCAAAAGCATGAAGCTTATCTCCTCTTGACAGAGTTATCTTGCCTTCCAACTTCTCGGGTTTTTTAGGCCTAAAAATCATTTGTCCAAAAATGATGCGAGCAATGCCTCGAGCTGTATGAACTCGTCGCTTCCCTCGACAAGGCGGAACTCGGTTTCCGCGCATTTTTCAATCAACTTGACCTTTTTTTCCTGAGGGATCTTCAGGTTCCAGATTTCGCGCTGGATTGCCCTGATGATGTCCAGCCCTCCCAGGCCCTGCTTCAGCATTATGTCAAGAAGCCTGTCCCTTGATTCCACGAATTTTCCGGAAGCCGCAAGCTCCAAAACCATATTTATTGCGGCGGGCTCTGCCATTGCGGAAATCTCGCAAACCGTTTTCTCTGTTATGTTTTTTGTCATGCTTGCGCTCGACTGCAGCAGGTTGATCACACGGCGCACGTCGCCTCTGCTTAACTGATAAAAAATCTCCATTGCCTTGTCGTTCACGCTAAGATTCTCTTTCTTTGCGATTTTATCGATTATTTTCGCTATTGCATTTTTCTCAAGAAGCCTGAACCTGAAGACAGCGCATCTCGACTGGATAGGGTCGATTATCTTGCTGCTTGCGTTGCAGCTGAGGACGAAACGGCAGGTTGACGTGTACATCTCCATTATCCTCCTCAGCGCGTGCTGCGCCTCTTTTGTCAGAGCATCGCTCTCATCCAAAAGGATTATCTTGAAAGGGACATCGCCAAGCGCCTTTGTCCTGGCAAATGATTTGACCTCTTGCCTTATGACATCAATCCCGCGTGTGTCGCTTGCATTGAGCTCAAGAAAATTCTCGCGCCATGAATTCCCGAAAAGCTTCTTCGCCATGATGAGCGCGAGCGTTGTCTTTCCGCTTCCCGCCGGGCCTGCAAAAAGCATGTGCGGCAGGTTTTTTGCCTGAATAAGGGCGTTCACTCTTGAAACAATCTCGTCGTGGCCAAGAACATCTTCAAAGCTCCGCGGCCTGTATTTCTCTGTCCAGATTGTAGAATCGAGCCCCATGTTTTCCATAGATAACTGAAATGCCATGTTTTTATAAAGATTTATGTTGTGCATGCAGAAGAGACCACATTATATTGTATAAAATATATATTGTAATATATATTTTGCAGTTAAAGGCAAAGTTTTTAAAGAAAACTTTCATCTTATGCCAATAAAAGAAGTGAAAATGGAAACAAGTCATTTTTGGATTTTCTTGGTAATTGCATTAGTCGTAGGATTTTTAGCAGGGTTTGCTATAAACAGCAACGATGCAACTGGAAATGCCATCAGTTGGCCTTGGTCTTCCTCATCTTCATCCAGCGGAGCTTCGCAGCCTGGACTGACTTCGAGCGCACCCACAGCATGCCCTAATATGGTGTGCCCAGACCCAAGATATCCCTGCAGCATGATTGACAGAGAATGCAAGTGCACGCAAGGAGCATCTCCGACAACCGCGCCAGTCTACCTAAAATGCGTTCCTAAAAATAAAACAGAGGACTGCTGCTCGCTTGTCAATGGGAATTGCACTGGAAAATGCCCGAATGGAAAGACATGCCAAACGATATGCTCCTGCTTGAATAGCACAACCCCTGTTCCCAATATGTAAGAATTTCTTATCGTGTTATAGTAAACCTGCTTCCTGCGAAAGCTGAAATAACTGCCGAGAAAATAATCCCTTTGAAAGATGTCTTGAACAAGGGCTCTGTAATCGGCTGGCCGCCTGCGTTCGCGAAGGCCTTTATCACGCTCTTGATCTCCTCTTCGCCTAGGATGATGTCGATTTCCTCTACGCGCCTCTCTTTCGTTATCTTGAGGGGCATGTTCGCTCCGTCGCACTGGATCATAGTCACTGTCTCGTCTGCAATCAGAGGATTCAGCTTTCCAAGCTCAAGGATATGGTTTGATGTTGCTGGCCCGGGTCTGATTATCAGAGGGCGCGCCATCGGGCGCGCCTCGGTAACTGCTGGAGGGGAAGGCATCGGGATTGGCCTTATAGGAGGGGCGTATGCTTCGGATTCAGGAGGCCTTGCCGGCGGTCTTGGAACAGGTATGGGCCAGGATTCCGCATATTTCGGAGGAGTCGGCAAAGGAGGAAGCGCTCTCCTGTAAATCGGAGGGGTTTCCGCGGGCTTCTTTTTTTCTTTTGCAACCGCCCTGAGAAATTCAGCATGCGGTGATCTTCCCTCGTTTTCCATGCTACAAAAGCCTCCCGCTTTTTAGCTCGATGAAAATCTTGATTTTCATCATGCTACAAAAAACCTCCTGTTTTTTGAGCGCGAAAAAAATTTTCAATTTTTTTCATTTTAGAAAAATTATAGCGATGGCAGGGGCCTTATCTTTTCTGTTTCTTCCTCGATTTCAGACGACTTTCCTTTTCTTATTGATTTTTCAAGAAGCAAAAGGCCCTGGGCTATTGTCTTGTTTTGTTTGGCAAGCAGGTCTATTTTTTCCGAAAGCCCTGTCTCGGATCCCTCTTTTATTGTCTGGCTCGCATTTTCAAAAAGCTCAAGCATCGAGGATATTTTTTTGTTCAGGTCTTTCAGGCTGAATGCAAGGTCTGTGAGCGTTTTCTGCAGAGTTATTGAATTTTCCAGAAGCATGTCCAAAGCACTATTCTTGGGGCTTTTCGCCTTGACCTCTTTTTCCTTTGCCATGATTTAACGAAGGCAAATCAGTTTAAAAATCTTATTGAAAATCTTTATAAGTGAAAAGCGCAATCTTAATTGATGCGGGAGTGCCGAAGCGGTTTAACGGGATAGCTTCAGAGGCTATTGGCTTAGTGCCTTCGCAGGTTCGAATCCTGTCTCCCGCATTTTTTAGAATTCTTAACGGTGAAAAATTTATAAGTCAGAAAGCTCATCTTAATTTAAGCGGGGGTGCCGGAGCGGTCAAACGGACAGGACTTAAGATCCTGTGGCTTAGTGCCTGCGCAGGTTCGAAACCTGTCCCCCGCATAACAAAAATGCCTCAGCATTTTAGTTGCGCGGGAAATCGTAGATTTCCCGCATTTTTTATTTCTTCATCTGGATATAATCTGATATCCTGGCTTCTGCGCTTTCAAGAACCTTGCCGCTGAAGCAGTCGACGCGCATCCTCAGAATCCTCAGGGAGCTTGACAGGCACGTTATGTTCCACATCTGAACATCGCTTATTTTCTGGAGAATCGCGATTGTCTTGCTCGTTTCAAATCCCTGCGGAAACGCTTTTTCAAGCTCTTTTTTTATTATACCCTGCAGTTTGCCGACATCGATTTTTATTTTTTCGTCAAGCGGCGTTATCTTCGACACAGGATGAAACTCGTCAATCTTTATCTCGACATTCTCTTTTATCATGAATGTCGCCGCGCTTTTCTCGTCAAGATAATAATCGAACTGCTGCGTTTCCGGAACGAATTCAGGGCCAAGCACAAAAAATGCGCTGAACAAGAATGATTTTTTGTTTTTCTTCCTGAAATTTTTGAACTCGGCAGAATCCTTCAATTTTTTAAAAGCTTCCTTGAATGACATTTATTCCCGCTTCTGAATTTTCTCTTTAATTTCCTCGATGAAATCATCCTCTTTAATCCCGAATTTCGGCTTTGCCCCGCGGATGCGTACAGCCAGCGTTTTGCTTTTCTCCTCTTTGTCGCCGATAACAATCATGTATGGTGTCCTTTGCATCTCTGCATCGCGGACCTTGTTATCGACCGTGCAATCTCTAAGGTCAGAATCGACCCTTATTCCAGCATCTTCAAGTTTTTTTGCGATTTTCTCGGTCGCTTTTACATTTCTGTCTGTGAATGAGAGAACGCGGGCCTGGACTGGCGAGAGCCAGACAGGAAGAGCTCCGTTGAGATGTTCGAGAAGAACTCCCATGAATCTTTCGAGAGAGCCGTAAACTGTCCTGTGAAGCATCACAGGCCTCTCTTTTTTGTTGCTCTCAGAGACATACTCGAGCTCGAATCTTTCAGGCATCGCGAAATCAAGCTGTATTGTCGCGCACTGCCATGTCCTTCCGAGAGAATCCTTGATATGAAAATCTATTTTCGGGCCGTAAAAAGCGCCGTCGCCTTTATTGAGCTTAAAATTCATTTTTTTCTTTTTCAGGACAGTTTCAAGGATTTTTTCCGCCTTGTCCCACATCTTATCGCTGCCTATCCTTTTTTCAGGCCTTGTCGAGAGCTCGACATTGTACTCAAACCCGAATTTTTTGTAGAATCGTATGTCAAGGTCTATTATTTTTGCAATCTCGGCTTCAAGCTGCTCTTCTGTGCAGTAAATGTGCGCGTCATCCTGCGTGAAGTTCACCACTCTGAACAATCCTGCAAGAACTCCCGAGAGCTCCTGCCGATGAACGATTCCAAGCTCCGCCATTTTCAACGGCAATTCCTTGTAGCTTCTCGGCCTTGATTTGTAAACGAGGATTCCGCCTGGGCAGTTCATCGGCTTTACCGCAAAATCCCTGCCTTCGTATTTTGTAAGGAAAATATTATCCCTGTATTTTTCCCAGTGGCCGGATATCTGCCATAATTTTTTGTCAAGAATCTGCGGCGTTGAAATTTCCTGATAGCCTGCTTTTCTGTGCTCCTCGCGCCAGAAATCAACGAGCTCTTTGTAAATAATCAGGCCGTTGTTGTGCCAGAAAACCATTCCGGGAGCGACTTCGCTGAACGAGAACAGATCCATCTTCTGCCCTATGATCCTGTGGTCATTCTCTTTCAATTTTTCCCTGTCTAATTTTGATTTTGAAATCTCGTGCAATAATTTTTTCTCATCGTATTTTTCCTCAAACTTTGCTTCTTTGCCTGTATCTTTTCCCTCTGCCCTTATCTCCCTGCTCAGCTCGCTCAATGGATGGCCCTTGCATTTCAGCTCGAATTCCTTGTACCATCCGAAAGGCGCCCTTGTCACCGAGAACTGTTTGTCTTTTTTCAGAAGAGCTTCTGTCTCTTTCAGAATATTCTCGGCAATTTCCGGAGAGGAAAGATTCGAGGATAAATGCGCGTACGGATAGAGAACGATGTTTTTTGCCTTGACCTGGCCCGCTATGTCTTTTATGTTTTCCGCGAGCTTCTTGGAGCTTTCAGAATCATCGCCTTTCTCGACAGCGGTGAGGATGACCAGACATTCCTCTATTTTTTTCTCTTTTTTCTGCTCTTCGCCAAGCTCTTCCGGAACCTTTATCGCCTTTTTCACCGGCTTGAACTTTATGTAATCGCAGTGCAGCGCTATTATTTTCATGAAAACAATAAAGAAAACAGATTTATAAGATTTGCCTATTTCGGCTTTTCAAGCACAACAAATTTTAAATAGCACTATATTATATATCCACTATGGAAAAAAGAGCATTGTTTTGCATCGGATTTGTTCTGCTGCTCTTATTCGCGGCATCCGGAGCAAAAGCGGAAATAGCGATTTCGCAGCCAAATTCAGCATATAATCTCGGCGATACAATCAACACGGATTTCAAGATAAGCTACGGGCAGGATGCAAATATATACTTCAAGGCAGTTCTTTCGTGCAGAAACGATACTTTGATGTACTTCTCGCCGATTGAGGTGGAGAAAAACAGGGAAAAGACAATTTCAGTCAACTGGCCTGTTTCGCAAGCGCTTGGACTGTGCAAAATCTCAGCACATCTTGACGGGGATTCTGCGAGCTCAGAACATCTTATGACTGAAGAAAGCGGACAATTCGAATTGAGCGACAAAATAAACATAAATGCCTCGATAAACAAAGAGCTTTTCAGGCCGCTTGAAGAACTGGAGATCGACGGCGATGCCATGTTTGACAACAGCAACACATTTGACGGAACAATCGTGATAAAAATAGACGGCGAAGAACATCTTGTACAGGCATCAAAAGGAGCATTTTCATATTCTGCCAAGATCGATTCTGAAATAATTCCTGGAATGCATAGCATCACTATATCTGCAAAAGACGGCTCAGGCAATTCCGGAGACATCTCATTAAGCTTCGAAGCAGAAGGAATCCCGACTGCGCTGGAAATAAACATCGACAACGAAAGCATCATGCCCGGGGGTATGATAATGATAACGCCAAAAATCCTTGACCAGGCAAACGGCATCATGAACAAAAGCATTTATCTCAAGATTTCAAACCCGAAAGATAGCTTCTTCGGCAAAGAGACAATTCTGCTTGAGGAAATCGCAGGAAGCGGAAACTCAACAGAATACAAGTTTGACAAATACGCAAAACCTGGAAACTACAATATAGATGCGGAGTTTGAGGATTTCAAGACAACAGAAAATGTCGAAATACAGGTTTATGAAAAAATAAATTTCAGTTTAAGCAGCGACACGCTGTATGTCGAGAATATAGGGAATGTCCCGTACGAAAGGCCTGTTGAGATAAAATTCATGATAGAAAACCAGACATCGACGAAGGTCATCGAGCTCAGCCTTGGCGTCGGAGAAAACAAAACATATCTGCTAAGGGCCCCGAAGGGAACTTATGATATTGAGATTTCCGCGGGAAACGAGACATTAAAATCCCCTGCCACTGCCCTGACAGGCGATGCAATTACCGTGCTTCAGCTCGGGGCAGGTGAGCCAATGGACTATACACCCATAATATTCCTTGCATTCATCATATTGGTTGCGATTATCCTTGCCATTTTCCTGTCAAGAAAAAACAGACGAGGATACAAGACAGGCAAGAAAGGAAAAACAGTTTCTGCCAGCTCATTTAACATGAGGATGAAGCCGATAGACATTCCAAGAATTGATGTCGCCCCGAAAAGCGGCTCGTTCCTGAAAACAGCTTTTGCAAAACATTCATCAAAGCTTGCCGCAGATTCGCTGATTCCCTCTGTTGTTTACGGGACAAAGCAGGAGATCACAGTACTGAATATCCTGCTCGAAGGAAGCAGGGAGCATGCAGAAGGATTTTTGGCGCAGGCGATCGACAAGATAAAAATGCACCAGGGAGTTGCGGACATCTACGGAAACTCGCTGATTGTGATGTTCAATGTCGTGAAACAGCAGAGGCATGACATGGCTGCGGTAAAAACAGCCCAGGAAATAGCCAATCTTGGAAAGAAAATGAATTTCAGAACACGCGCAGGCATCAACACAGGACTGGCGACGGTCAGCGCAATCGGCGCTGACAAAAGCGTCAGCTACACCGAGCTTGGAAAAAGCGCCTCGATTGCGAAAGCGCTTGCTGCAAAGGCGCAGGCAAACGGAATCCTGATAAGCGAGGAAGTTCATAAAAGAGCGGGCGATGCGATAATAGTAAAAAAAGTCTCACCTTATAATATAGGCGGGAACAAGGCGATTGAAGTCTATGCCTTGAGCGAAGGCCCGGCTTCCGAGAAAAAAGACGACATGCAGTGGTTCATAGACAGGGCAATCGGGAAAACCAGATAATAAAAATATTCCGTTACACATGTATCATCTATATTGTAAGATTTCGTTTTCATCAGCGCGGCTGACGTCATTCCGCGCTCAGCACATATTAAAAGATATAAACCTTTTTTGCAATTCACGCAAATAAAAAGGTTTTTAAATACCATAAACTATTATTTTATCATAAAAAGAGAATGGAAACAAATCATTTTTGGATGTTCTTTGTTATCGCGATAGCTGCAGGAATTTCAATAGGATTTTTAATCAACAATGCAGGCATAACCGGAAATGTCGGTTTGCCTGTAGAAACGTTTCAACAAGCAAGAGAAGCAGAGGCGTATCAACCACCTGTAGCGGCAAGCGGAACCGGATTCGAAGTCAAAGGCGGTGATATAGGCGTTTCCGCGCAGATACTTGGGCAGGAAAACGCGGGCGTCGGACAGCTCGCAGTAAAGAGTTGGGGCTGGGGATTCACAGGAGTCAGAGGAGCTACAAATAACGGAAGCGATCCAGCAAGCATCGGTGTTGCAGGAAGCGCATATTGCAAATCTGGCCAGTGCACCGGAGGATTTTTTGAATGGTGGTCACCAACTGATTATTCTGTATCTGCAAAACTCGGCTATAAAGATGATAAAGGGGCTGTGTGGGCTGGAGTTTTTGAAGGACCTGTAAAAATCAAATCAGGAGCAGGATCTAGCTCATATACAACATATGTAAACGGCAAGCTGTGCGTGCTGAGCACAAGAACATGCACCATATCCGCGGGACATGCGGCGAGATGGGATTATAAAACTTCAAGAAATTGCTGTTTGTCAACACCTTGCAGTTCATGCGGAGCGCCTTCTAACCCTGCAGCTTGCGGTAGCGGATGGCAGGATAAAGGCATACATGAAGAAGAAGGACAATGCGCCGGTTGGTCAACAATGAAGTGTGACGCTGGTTCCTGTCATGTAACGTGTGGAGGCAGTGGAAATACTGTAGCCAGCTGTGATTGGGGAATTTGGGCGGGTTGTGGATCATTCAAGGTAAGAAAATGCTATGATCCTGGAACATCAGCAATCACAGGAACGCAGGTATACGGCAAGTGCATAACGCCTGACAAGATCGAGGATTATTCAGAAACCTGCAAGTAAGCAGCAAGAAAAATTGTTTTTGTTTTTTAATCCTTATTCAGAAATCTCTTTAAGCAGCTCGCACGCCTTGCACACATTATGCGATGCGGCGGAAATCTGAGGATTTCCGACCGCGCCGAAAAAGCCACGCTTTTTCGATGCGGCGAAGCCGCATCGACTGCATTTTCCGAACTCAACATTCTTGTACTTTTCCTTCAGCACAGGCATGATTTTCAAAAATGACTGGACAACGGCGTTCTTTGTCTCGAGATGCCCTCCTTGTTCCAAATGCCCGAGCCACTTTCTTATCTCGACGCGGAGCGTTGTTCCGCGAAGCGGGCATATTGACTTGCCTTTCGGAATCGGCAGGCCTTTCAGCTTCGCATAAAGAACGATTTCTTTCGTGCTGCATAAATACAGCGGCTTGATTCTCTGGACAAAATTTTTTCCCCTTGCAAATCCTGACAACGGCCCGAGCTTCGCAAGAAGCTCGGGATTGCCCTTCAAGATGTTGAGCATTATGTTCTCTGCCTCGTCATCGAGGGAATGCGCGGTCGCAACCGCGCTGAATCCTAGCTCTTTCGCTTTCTTGTTAATCAGCCATCTTTTAAGAACGCTGCAGACATAGCAGTTTGTCAGGCCGAGCTTTCCTATTTTCTTTGCCCTGTCCTTGAGATTGAATCCGAATTCCTTCTTGAATGTGAAAATTTTCAGCTCAATATTGTTTTCTTTGCAGAATTTCTCGGATGATTTCAGGATCTTGTCGCGGTAGCCTGGGATGCCTTCATCAATAGAGAGCGCGGTTATCCTGTTTCCTCTGGGAGAAAACAACTTGTTCAAAACATAAAGCAGGACCATGCTGTCCTTTCCTCCCGAGAATGCGACAGCGATTTTGTCATCCTTTCCGATCAAATCATATTTTTTTATCGTGTAAAGGATCTTCTTCTCGAAATATCTGAGGAACTCGGACTTGCCGAGCCATCTTCCGCAGCTGAGATAATAAACTTTGTTTGTATCCATTGCAGCATCTAAAAAGATATAAACTTTAAATACGTTTTGCAGTGATGGGCCTGGACCAGAACGCGCTGGAAAAACTTCTTGATGTAGGGTCTTATGAAAAAATTCTTGAGGATGGGTCTTATGAAAGTTTGTTGCGTCTTGATAAAATGGTCTTCAAAAAGGTGAAAGATGCTAAGGGAAAAATCAATACATATTATGTAGGAATTATCGAGAAAGAAAACGGGGAAATCAAAATAAAAAATACAAATTCATATGTCAAATTTGACAGCCATACGGAACAACTGCTAGCGGGCTCGACTGTCCCGAGTTCTTACGCGCAGACCCTGCCTTTTAAAAAATAATCACTCTTCCAGTTCAATGACTTTCACAAGATCTGTCACAGAGTCATCGGGGCGCAGCTTGATTATCCTGACGCCCTGCGTGGCGCGGCCCATCACACGAAGCTCGTCGCAGGATGTCCTTATGACCATGCCTTTTGCAGTGGTGACAACCGCGGAATCCGCATCGCCGACCGAGACAGTTGTCACGATTTTTCCTGTCTTGTCCGAGACCTTGAGATTGATGACGCCCTTTCCTGCGCGCCCTGTCAGCCTGTAATCCTCAATCAGACTTCTCTTGCCGTAGCCCTTCTGCGTTATTGTCAGAATCGTGTTTTTCGGATTGTCAAGAACCTCGAGGGAAACGACCTCGTCATTTTTCTCGAGCTTTATTCCCGTAACTCCGTAAGACGCTCGGCCCATTGCGCGGACTTCGTCTGAATTGAACCTGATTGCCTGGCCCTCTTTCGTGACAAGCAGAACTTCCTGCTTCTCAGCTATCAGCTTGACGTCAATAACGCTGTCTGAGTTGTCCATAGGGAGATTTACGACACGGACTCCGGAAGCCCGCGGCTTTGACAAAAGCGACAGGGCCATTTTCTTCACCTGGCCTTTCCTTGTGACAAGCATCAGATAATCCTTGAACTCTTTCACAGCCATTATGCTCTGGATTGTCTCGTCTTTCATCGAAACAAGGTTTATCAGCGCCTTTCCTTTCGCATATTTCTCTACAGCAGGGATCTGGTATGCCTTGAGCCAGTAAACGCGGCCCTTGCTTGTGAAAAGCATGAGATAATCATGGGTTGAGCATGTGATGAGCTGTTTCACGAAATCGCCTGTCGACAGGTCGCTTCCGATAACACCCTTGCCGCCGCGCCTCTGCTCCTTGTAATCCTTGACATCAATCCTCTTGCAGTAGCCCTTCTCAGTGATTGTCACGACAACATCCTTCTTGCTGACAAGGTCTTTCTCCTGGATTTCCGAAATCCTTTGCAATATCTGCGTTCTTCTCTCATCACCGTATTTTCTTTTTATCTCGTAAATTTCTTTCTTTATCACATCAAGTATCTCCCTGGAGCTTGAGAGGATTTTCTGAAGCTCTTTGATAAGCTCGGCCAGCTTTTTTTCCTCTTCCCTGAGCTTCTCGTTCTCCAGACTTGTCAAACTTGATAATTTCATGTCGAGAATCGCCTGCGCCTGCTTTCCTGTAAGCGAGAATTTTTTAATCAGGCCTTCGTGCGCCTCGCTGGAGTTCTTGCTTGACTTGATAAGCTTTACGACAGCATCAATATCCTTCAGCGCGATAAGAAGGCCTTTTACGATTTCCTCTCGCTCCTGCGCCTTTTTCAAGTCGAATTTTGTCCTTTTCGTGACAATAATCTCTCTGTATTTCACATATTCCTCGACCAGGTTCCTCAGGTTGAGCTGCCTTGGATGGCCTTTCACCAGGGCGATAATATTGACATCAAAATTATCCTGCAGCCTTGTGAATTTGTATAATCTGTTTAGCGTGAACTTGTAATCAACGCCTTTTCTCAGCTCGAGCACAATGCGCACCTTACCTTTTGCGCTCTCATCGCGCAAGTCAGAAACATCCGAGAGCTTTTTCTCCTGGATAAGGGCTGCTATGCTTTTCACAAGCTCTGCCTTGTTGAGCATGTATGGAATTTCCGTTATGACTATATTTGTCCTGTTCTTGGTTTCCTCAGTTGTTGTTCTGCCCCGCAGAACAACCCGGCCTTTCCCTGTTTTGTACAGCTCGAGAAAATCGCCATTTGCCTGGCCGCCTGTCGGGAAATCAGGGCCCTGTATTATCTCCGCAAGCTTTTCAATTGTTATCTCAGGATTATTGATGTATGCAACTATCGCATCGCAGACCTCTGTGAGATTGTGCGGCGGAATGTTGGTTGCCATGCCGACTGCAATTCCAGAAGCTCCGTTAATCAAAAGATTCGGCAATTTTCCGGGCAATGTCTCAGGCTCTTCCAAAGAATTGTCAAAGTTAGGAACCATCTTCACTGTTTCCTTGTCGATGTCCTCAAGAAGCTCGGATGATATTGAATTGAGTTTTGCCTCTGTATAACGCATTGCTGCAGGGCTGTCCCCGTCCATGCTTCCGAAATTACCCTGGCCGTGAACAAGAGGATACCTTAATGAAAAATCCTGCGCCATTCTTACGAGCGCGTCATAAATCGCCAGGTCGCCGTGAGGATGGAACTTACCCATGCAATCACCTACTATTCTCGCAGATTTTTTTGTCTGCCCTTTCTGCAGACCCATCGCATCCATTGCGTAGAGTATCCTCCGGTGGACGGGCTTCAGCCCGTCCTCGACTGCTGGAAGAGCTCGCGCAACGATGACCGACATCGCATAATCGATATACGCGCTTTTCATCTCCTCGCTTATCTCAGCATCTGTCGTCCCTTTGGCTTTCTCTTCCTCATCCATCTCTTCTGCTTCAGGTTTTTCCTTTTCGGTTTTTTCGTCTGTCATTTTTAGTTTTTATAAATGTAAACTTTGCCTCCAAGCTCTCTTCTTTCCAACAATTTGATGCTATATCCTGGAAAATTGTTCGACAGCTTGAGGAAGGCCAGATTTGTATTTACCTGCCGAGTGTCTACCACAACACCTCCTGTTTTTTCCAGCTCTTCTCTTATTGCTTTTATTTTATCGTCTATTCTCATTGCCATTTTAAATATCAAGCATCGCCTCCTTTGCGTGCTCCTCTATGAATGCGCGGCGCGGGCCGACTTCGTCGCCCATGAGCATGCTGAATGTCTCGTCTGCCTCGACAGCATCCTCTATCATGACTTTCTTCAGCTTTCTTGTGTTCGGATTCATTGTCGTCTCCCACAGCTGCTGAGGGTTCATTTCCCCGAGACCTTTGAACCTTGTGACGTTCGCGTTCGCGCCGACCTTGTCCAGGACGCGCTTCAGCGCGTTATCTGAATAAACATAATGGTCCTTGTTTTTCCTTACCTTGTACAAAGGCGGGACTGCAACGCATATATTCCCGTTTTCTATCAGCCGCGGCATGAATCTGTAGAAAAATGTCAGCAGCAGGGTTTTGATGTGCTGGCCGTCAACATCGGCATCTGTCATGATTATTATCTTGTTGTACCTAAGCTTTTCGAGATTGAACTCTTCGCCGATGCCTGTGCCTATGACTGTTATCAGGTTCGAGATTTCCTCGCTTGAGAAAACTTTTGCCGGGGCTGCTTTCTCGACATTCAGGATTTTTCCCTTCAGCGGAAGGACTGCCTGAAATTCCTTGTTTCTTGCCTGTTTCGCGCTATTGTGGACAAAGATGCCTGAAGCCAATGCAAAATTATGGGTTTCTTTAACCTCGATGTCATAAACGTCTATTTTTTCATTCAGCCACTCCACTCTTTTTATTTTATGATTATAATTTTTAACTGCCTCAAGCATCTGTTCAGAATCTCCATCGAAGAACCTTTTGCAAAAAGTTTTCATACTTAGAATGCTCCCATCATTGTTTTTAATCCTAACATGGTCAAAAATTTCCATATCGCCATTATCTTCAAGAACTTTCTTCATTAAAGCCATTGTTTTAATGTAATAGGTTTTGTTGTAAGATTCTTTTCTTTTTTCTCTAAATTCAGGAGTCCATTGCTCTTTCGTTTTCTGTCTTCTCCACACAATAAGCATCTCATCTTTCCATTGTTCTTTTGCCAATTCAGAGAGGTATTGCCTTGCATCAGGATTCTCTTCAAAGAATTTTTTCACTTTTTCAGCAGCTTTTTTCCTGTTTTCGGGGCTTTGCCAGTGTTTCTTTTGTTCAGCATTAAGAGTTTCACTATTTTTCTCCCTGTATTCTTCATTTGAATCATAAAATTCCTTGAATTTTTTAATCATGAATTCCTTATATTTTGGATTTTCCCATTGTTTTTTCGCTCTTTCGGAAAGCATTTTGCTTATTTCTGGCTGTTTCGCCCATTCACTTATTCTTTCCCGATAATCTGCATCCTTATGAGCCTCTGCCGCTTTCTCTTTGATGTCTTTTCGATGCAAGGTCTTGTCCAGATGTTTGGTGTGAAGAATTAAATGCTCTTCTTTAGGCATCCTTGCAATATTTGCAGGACTATTGTTCAGTTTATTAAAATCCATATGGTGCCTGCACTCTCCTTGTTCTATTGAATAAACCCCATTTCGTAAATTATAATCATCAGCCAAAAGATGGGTAAAAACCCACGTTTTGTTTTGATCCCAAATCATTTCATACCCGTCAATGGTTATTCTGCCCCCCATTTTTGAAATTCTTCGATGTAGAGGCATTAAAGAATTTTCTTTCATCAGAGATTGAGCCTCTTCATATTTCCCATCTCTCAACATGAATTTATGGTCTGGCGTGCATACAATCTCTTCGCCATTGTCTAGAATGACTTTGATTACTTGAACATCTTTTTTTGTCACCCTGGGATTTTCTATCTTGGCGATTCCAACACTTCCGTCATTTTTAATTGTGTAACAAAAATTTTCTTTTCCTTCCTCATATTCATCCACCAATTCTTTGAAAGAAAGATTCCTACCATCTGTCAAAGCAACTTCTGTATCTCCTGAAAAGCAGCCACCGGCTGACTCGCCTTCCACGATGTAAACCTCTGTCTCCTCTTTCTTTTTGCTTGAGCAGTCCGCAAGCTTTCCCGGCAGGCCGGAAAATCCGAGCGCGGATTTTCTGCGGACAAGATCCTTGGCTTTTTTTGCAGCCTCTCTTGCGTGCGCGGCTTCGCTCGCTTTTGTCGCGATTTTCTTTGCAATCTGCGGATTCTCCTCGAAAAACTCGGAAAGGCACGTAGTTACAACGCTGTCCACATATCCCTTGACCTCGCTGTTCCCCAGCTTTGTCTTTGTCTGGCCCTCGAACTGGGGCTCCTTTATTTTTATGCTTACAATCGCAGCCAGGCCCTCCCGGACATCATCGCCCGTGAGGCCTTCCTTCAGAACGCCCTGCTTCTGCGCATAATCATTGATGACCCTGGTAAGCGCGGTCTTGAACCCTATGATGTGCGTTCCTCCCTCAATCGTGTTTATTGTGTTCACAAAACCGAAAATATTCTCTTGATAGCTGTTGTTGTACTGGACTGCCACTTCCACGACTGTATGGTCTGCCTCTTTCCTGAAATAAATCGGCTTGTGCAGGACTTCCTTGCTCCTGTTTATCCATTTCACGAATTCCTGCAGACCGCCGGCATATTCGAAAACCTCTTTTTTCTCCTTCTCCTTTCTTTTATCTTCAAGGATTATCTTGAGGCCCGCGTTCAGAAAAGCAATCTCGCGGAATCTGGTTGCCAGAACAGAGAAATCAAATTCGTTTGTCGAGAAAATGGAATCATCAGACATGAAAGTGACTTTTGTCCCTGTTTCCTTCTCTTCGCATTTTCCTATGGCCTTGACGTCTGTCGTGGGCTTTCCTATTGAATAGCTCTGGGCATATATCTTACCGTCTCTTTTCACTTCGACAGTCATCTTTTTTGAGAGCGCGGCAACGACAGAAATTCCGACACCATGCAAGCCGCCCGAAATGATGTATGCCTTGTTGTCAAACTTTCCGCCTGCGTGAAGTTTTGTGACTATGATCTCCATTGCGGATTTCTTGTAAACAGGATGCATGTCAACAGGAATTCCTCGGCCATTGTCCTCAACAGTCACGCTTCCGTCACTGTTGAGCGCGACTTTTATGACTGTGCAGACTCCTGCAAGGGCCTCGTCAACTGAGTTATCCACTACTTCGTAAACCAGGTGATGCAGGCCTTCCTTGCCTGTGCTTCCTATATACATGGCCGGCCTTTTCCTGACTCCTTCAAGTCCGTCCAGAACCTTGATGCTTTCTGCGTTGTATTTTTCTGACATTTTTTAGAGTTTACAGCGTCGATAAAATTCAGTTTTATCGTCGACAAAATACTAAAGAAAATGGCACTTAAAAAGGTTTCTGCCTAAATTTGCAGTAATTAGGGCTTAATTACATGAAATTAAAGAATTGGATTTTTGAATGGCGGCTATTTCCCGCTTATTTTGCCGCCTGCACCAGTATTTTTTCGCCCTTCAGTTTTTTAAGAAGCTCAAACAAATCAGTAACAAGCGCTTTTTGCTCTGCCAAAAGCGCTTTTTCAGCCTTTGCCGCATTGCTTACTGCTGCAGGATTCCATAAGGTGCCTGCCTCGTTTGTGAGCCATCCTGTCTCCTTGTTTACCCTTTCCTTGGCTGCATTGAACTTTTCCACAAACTGGGAAAGAATCTCATTTTTTTTCTTTAGCTCATTTACGTGTGCTTTGTAAAGAATTTCCTTGTCTGACTGTTTCGCCGGCTGCTTTGCCTGCTTAGATGCTTGCTTGGCCTGCGCCTCCCTCTCTTGCTGCATTCTCTTCAGCGCTGCTTCGAGTTTTTTGATTTTTCTGAGATTTTTGGTTATGAATCTGCGTGAAAGAAGCCTGCCGGAGTCATTCAATTTTTTAATCTTTGCATTCAGGGCCAGAATCGAGCCTATGTGCGCTTTGACTTTCTCCTCTGCACGCTCCCTTGCTTTCTCCCTGCGCGCTTTTTCATTATCGCTAAGCTCCTCTTTTTCAATCTCCTTCATTTTTTCATCTGTTGTCATTTTGAGTGCGCTGAAATAAGCTTATTTATCATCGATGCTTTATCCGCCATCATTATATTCTTGGCATCCAGCTTTCTGCTCAGAGCCTTGACAATTTTTTCCAAGGTTGGCCTTGTCAGCAGCCAGATTATTATTGCGATTATTATGGCAATTATTATGATAACCCACCAGAACCAGCACAAGCCAAGCCAGACGCAGCAGTAGCCGAACAGGCAGCACGTTTTCTGGCATTTGTTGTTTATGCATTTCACATTATGGCATTTTCCCGATTCAGGACAGCCGCAATCAAGGCAGCAATTGTCTGAAGTTTCAGCTCCGTCGCATATGAGGTCTCCGCAATGGGCATACGCGCCATAACAGTCATTAGGGCATGTCTGCCAATTCTCGCCAAACTCCGGCTCGCAATCTCCGTTGCCGCACGACCCGTTGCCAGGATAGCCGCAATCCTGAGGGCATGTCTCCTGGTTCTCGCCGATCTCTGATTGGCAAATTCCGTCGCCGCAATAGCCAGGATTGCAATCTATAGGGCAGTTGACCATGTTTTCCCCGCACTCTTCCCACTGGCACACGCCGTTGCCGCAGCTGCAGTTGGCGCAATCTTCAGGGCATCTTTTTGTAAGAATCCCTTTGACATAAAATTCGAAATTTTCGCAGAAAGGAACCCAGTATTCGCAAACGCCGTTGCCGCAGGCGCAGCTGTAGTTGGTTGCATTCCCAAGGCACGCTGTAAATGCCTGGTCATTGCCCGCATTTGTCAGCCTGACGCTTGTTTCTGCATAATAATCCCCCTTTGAAATATTGATTAAAACTATATCTGTAACATTCCACTGCTTGGCAAAATTTCCAACCTCGATAGCATACCATCCCGACTTGTTTGAATTCCCATATTCTCCGACTGTATCGCCAAGAATATCGGTGGAATCATAACCTGCAGGAAAATTTCCATAAAAATCCGCCAGCTGGAAATAGACTGTTGCGTTTTCGACATCCATCCCGCTCCCGCAGTCGGAAACATATCCATTCACGCCGTGGGATGTCCCTGCCTGAGCAGATGATGAAAGAATCACAATGAACGCTATGCTCAGCAAAAACAAAGCCTGTCTATTTTTCATTTTCCTCTTTTCCTCATTTAACCATGCTTTCCTGTTTTTTAAATATTGTGTATTCGGTGGGATGAGTAAGATGGCTTCTGCCAGTTATCCCCTTTAGATGAAAATAAAGTTTTTAATGAAAAATATGTTATGCAACATATATATTAAATCACAATATTGTATTTAAGGAGTATATACTAATGTATATTAAAGAAAAACGCGAGGTGGCAGATGTGGAAAAAAAAATAGAGAGGATGATTGAACTGATAAAACAAATGAATGAAATCATGAAATCTTTGCGCATCCCAGAAGAAATTTTAGACAGAAAAATCAAGCCGTTCGGCAATGCAAGCCACATAATACTCCCTAGGAAATATAGCGACAAAGAAGCTAAAGTCATCATTAAGCGCTGAACAAAATGTGGACCTTAAAGATAGAAATTGACTGCTCGAAAGGGATTCTTGGCTCGAGAACCAAAAAATTCGGCATTACTGCTTTGGCTTATCCAGTTTCTTACCATCATGTTAAAGAAAAAATATATGTTTATGGGATCTTGCATTTGTTCGGTGATGAAGAAAACAAAAGGTGGTTTTTAGAAGATCTAAAAAAAGATCCAAGGCTCGTAAACTATGAATTGCAAGGAGATATGATTATTGCACAGATAATAGAAGACAGCCGATATGCTCCAACTTATGGGCCGGGTGTATTTCCCATAGAGCCCGTGTATATAGACCAGAATGGACAGGAAGTATGGACAATAGGGGCCTGGAAAAAAGAAGATCTTGTAAAGATCAGCCAGCTAGCAGAAAAATACCATCATGAGATACTTCTGAAATTAAAAAAGAGCAAGGTAAGGTATGCTTCCCTACTTAATGTTCTTCCTGATTTGAGTGAAAAGCAAAAAAAAGCGATGGACCTTGCCATTAAAGCAGGCTATTACAATTTTCCGAAAAAAATAAAAATGGTGGAGCTTGCCAAGGAAATGAAAATTTCATATTCAACATTTCAAGCTCATTTAAAAAAAGCTGAGAAAAAACTGATTCCTCGCATATTCAGAAAAGCAAACTACAAGCTGGAAGAGATAAATTCTTATGACAAAAACAAAGATGATTGAAAAAATAACCAGATTGGATAACGGGGTAGAAATTTTCACAAAAATTAAATATGGAAATTGTGATTTGCCCGCCTTTGTTTTCTGCCATGGAATCGGAAGAAATCTGACAGCTGGAGAATTTTTAACAGACTATTTCAATAAAAAAGGGCATTTAACTTTGGAATATGACCTGCCTGGGCACGGCAAGAGCGAGATTTATGCCTGCGGCGATTGGAGCATGAACAATTCTTCAAAAACATTTCATGAGATTCTGGAGAAAAACAGCATCAAAACCCCGATCGCATTCGGGGATTCTTTTGGAGGAATGATTATTTTAAATTATGCCGTTTCTAACCCCGGATCTATAAAATCTGCTGTCCTCATGGCAACAACAGCGTCATATCCTATAGATTATGCTCCGAAGTATATCCCAAAAAAGTTTCTTGAGTTCTATTTAAAACAGCGCAATGAAAAACAAAAAAAACTCTTTGAAAAACAAATCCAGCATAATTTCCAAGAATGCAAGGATTTATCAGACCGGGAGATTGAAGATGTTGTTTTTAAGTGTACAAATCCTGCAGCCTATTCCGGATTTATGGATTCAACAAAAAAGTATGACGTTCGAGAGAAGCTCGATTCTCTGGATATTCCCACACTCATTATGTGGGGAAAGAAAGACCGTTATGTCCTAAAGGGAGCTAATGATGATTTAAAAAAAATTAAGAATTCTAGATTTATAGCTTTAGACGGAGGGCATAATTGCTTGTTAAAAAATATAGACGAGATAATCGGCGCAATCGAAGAGAATTATGGCTTTTTGGCAGAATAATCATTTGATGCATTTGTATAGCACAAAACTTGATTTTTCACAAATCAGTTCAAAATCAAAGCCAAGATTCATCAGCAAATTTTTTTGTTTTTCTAAGGGCATAGGATGATCATTTTCTTCGGTTTCCCTTTTCAGACTCTGGATAGCGTCTTCACTGAGGCCATACTTTAATAAAGAGTCATTTATCTTGTCATAAACTCTCTTCCTATCCTGTTCTGTCTTTGGCATCACATAATCATAATTCAAGAAGATACCTGCTTTAGGCAGATGGGAGTGCACTCTTTTGAACAGCTCTTCCTGCTTGAGATGATCGAAATGGTGTATTGTTATAGAGGATACAATAGTGTCGCATTCAGGCCATTGAACATTGAACATATCACCCTGTACAGGCACAAAATTATACCCTTTCAGCTTGCTTTTAGCAAGATCTAGAAGCTCAGGGTTTATATCGATGCCATAAATTTTAACATTCGGCCTACACAAAAGAATTTGTTTTTCTAGATTGCCTGATCCTGTACCAAGATTGACTACATCTTTAGTATCCAAAGAAAGACTATTGACTATTGATTTTAAAAACATTCCATAATTTGGGCAGGCTGCGCGAATCATTGAATCGTAATCCGAGTAAATTGTAGCCATGATATGCTGTTGTTAATCTGTTTAGATATAAATTTACGCGGCATATGTCTCTTTTTTCGTTTTTTGATGAAAACACGGCAATTGTCGCTACAAACTTAATCTTTGTTCTCTCCTAATAGAGAATTATGGGAAAAGAGAGGGGTCTTGAAAAGAGCATTAAAGTAAGTGAGAATGAAATCACTGAGATTCTTGAAGGATACATCCCTGAAGTTCAATATCTAAAATCTGCAGAAATTAATTACCCAACCATAATTGGAAAATTCCAAATTCAAAAAACATTTTACTTTGACACTAAAGGAAAACCCGGACATTTTACCGCTGTAGAGATGGTGATGTGCCTAAACCAGCTAGGATTTGTTTATGTTAATGAAATGCTAAAAAATGATTTAATCAAAGGAATGCCCCCTCTCAATAAAGAAAACTATAAAAATTGGGCAGTAAACGGTTTTTTGCTAACTGGATTTGATGATGTAAAATTCAGAAAAACTTTTGATGCATCAAAAGAGTTTGATGGCAAGGCGACAATTGAAAGGGTAATGCATAGAAATCTCCTTCATTTCATTTACTATAATTACGATTTTGACAATGGAAAGGTTGTCGGAAAGCTAAATACGGCGCTTATTTTTAAAAATGGAACGAATATTTGAACCAGAAGTTGTGAAAAATAAGGAAGAAGCTCTGGATTTCAGCATAATTGCGGAGAAAAGGCAAGTACATGCCAGAAATTTTCTGAAAAAATATCTGAGATATTGTAGTGGAAGCAGGATTCTTGATGTTGGCTCAGGTCTCGCCACCCTTGCAGTATATGCTGCTTCTTTGAATGAGAAATATGTTATTGACTGCATTGAACTTTCTGATGAAACAAACAAAATTGCCAGAGAGAATATCCAAAAGAAAGGCCTAGAAAACAGAATCAATATTATCAAAACAGATGCCAAAAATATGGAACTTCCAAGCAGCAGCTACGACATAGTTATGTGCCACGATATGCTGCATCACGTCAGGGAGCCGGTTTATGTGATTAATGAAATCGTGAGAGTGTCTAAACCCTGTGGAGGGATTTTAATCAGAGACATCCTAAGGCCCCGCTCTCAGGCAGAGCTTGAAAGAATCATAATGGAAAGGGCTGAGGACATCGGCAACACAAATACCGACAAGACAGTCAGGGAATCTGCGATAGCGGTGCTTAGTTTAGAGGAAATTAAAAAGCTTGCCCAAATGTCGAATTTAAAAAATTATAAAATAATGGAGGAAAAAAGGCATAGGGGATATCTTTCCCATGCCTGGATACTAAGACTGGATAACTGGAGTTATTCACTAAAAGGAGAGAATTAGGATTATAACAAAAAAAAGTATACGGTTTGCATGGACCATTTAAACGAGGAGTTCAGCTCCCTGGTCATGCAGTTGACAGAGCTTGGATTGACGAAATACGAGTCCCTATCTTATCTTGCAGTTATAACAAACGGTGAAAGCTCGGCAAAGCAGATAAGCCAGTTTACAGGGGTGCCTTACGGCAAGGTGTATGAGGTTATTAATGCGCTTGTCAGGAAGGGATTCCTGAATATAGCCACAACAAAACCGCTTAGATGCAATATTGTAAAGCCGAAGGAAGCTCTTTCAAGCATGAAAACAAAAATGATTGAAAGGGTCAATAATGTGGAGGATTTGCTATCCCAAAAATTGGGCTCATTTCTCATCAAAGAAAAGAAAGACAGGGATGTTTCAATAATAGAGGGAAGCAAAAATATCTATAAAAAAGTTTTAGATCTATGCAATAGTGGTTCAAGCTTGCATCTTTGCGGTCATTCAAAAATCCTTAGAAAAATAATCTCCCAGATCGACAGCGCAAACAAAAATGATGCCATTGCAAAAGTGATTATCCTCAGAGACGAAAATGACCTGCAGAAAGAAATTGACACGCTGAAAAACATGACAAGGGATATGCTTAAATGCAAAACAGAGACAATTTCATCGCCCAGCAAAGTTTGCATATTATCAGACAGCAAAAACTGCTTGGTTATAGAGCAACTCAGGCAAAATTACCTCTATTCAGTTGAGCCGATTAAAGCGGTGTTTTTTTCAAACAGCTCACTTGCGGAATTTTTATCTGCAAATTTTTTATCTCTCAGCAGATAATTCTCTCATGAATTTTCCCCTTGGGAGAAAAATACAAAATGACAACAGAAAATATAGGAATTAAAACAAGGCATGCAAATAATAAGATATCTCTTGTGGTTCCCGCATACAACGAAGAAAACGCAATAATTCCAGTAATTGAAGAGTATATCCCCTATGTTGACGAAATCGTCATTGTTGACGATGGTTCCACCGACAAGACTTTCTTTCTTGCCCTGGATTATATAAAAAACAGAAAGGACCCTGCTAAAACAATCAAATTGGTAAGGCACAAAAGAAATTATGGAAAAGCTGTCGCTCTTAACACTGGCGTGAGAAATTCTTCGGGAAATATTGTTGTTTTTACTGATGCCGACTGCACATACCCTTCTTACCATATCCCGAGACTTATTGAGGAAATAGAAAAAGGGGCAGATTTGGTCATAGGCTCAAGGTTTCTTCCAAAACCCCCAAAAAATATGTCGTTTTTTCATAAATTCGGGAATAAACTGCTGTCTGGAATAGTAAGCTACATATCATCCACCCATATAACTGACAGCCAAAGCGGCATGCGGGCCTTCAGAAGAGAGATCTTCCCTCAGATAGATGTCAAGGCAAGATCTCTGGAATATGAGCCGAAAGCCACAGCAAGAGCTGCAAAATTAGGCTACAAGATAAAAGAGATTCCAATTCATTACAGAAAAAGAATCGGAAAAAGCAAGATAAGCGCATTCAAGGATCCTTTCAAGATAATTTTTTCCCTGATAAATATAGCATACACTGAAACAACACTTTTGGCAAGGGCGATAATAGTTCCAAGTCTTTTTCTTCTTCTAATCGGGCTTATTGCAGGAGGCGTGTCTGTTAGGGATTATCTTGCATTTGGGATGCTGAAACACCCGTATCTTCCCCTGATTACGACTTTGCTTCTGCTTTTGGCAGCACAATTTTTTTCGCTTGGATTGATAATCGACAACATCACAAAAAAACTCACGAGAATAGAGGAAAAAATAATCAAAAATGAAAATAGCGTTCGTTCATGATTCAATTTATCCCTACCATAAAGGAGGAAAGGAAAAACGATTGTTTGAGATAATCACGAGACTCGCAAAAAAACACGAGGTGCATGTTTACTGCATGAAGTGGTGGAACGGGCCGAAAACGATCAATAGAAACGGAATATATTATCATGCCATTTCAAAGTATTTCCCATTGTATTCAAAAAACAAAAGATCTGTAAGGCAGGGGATCTGCTTCGGGTTCAGCTGCCTGAAATTGATAAGGGAAGATTTTGACCTGATTGATGCAGATAATGTCCCGATTTTTCCGGTTTTTTTTGTCAGATTGGTCTGCCTTTTAAAAAAGAAAAAGATGCTTGCGACATGGAACGAGGTGTGGGGGCTTAAATATTGGGTAAAATATATGGGATTTAGGGGAATTTTCGGCTATCTCGCTGAAAAATCTTCGGTTTTGCTCCCCGACAGGATAATCTCAATATCTGAGTTTACAACAAAAAAATTGATTGATGATCTTGGCGTGAATCCTGAAAAAATAGAAACTGTCCCGGTAGGGATAAATTTTGATGAGATACAAAAGATTCCATCAAGAAAAATAAAAAACAAGATAATCTTTGTAGGAAGGCTTCTAAGGCATAAAAATGCCGATGTTTTGATAAGGGCTTTGCCGAAAATAAAACAAAAACCCTATCTAACAATAGTGGGCGCGGGCCCTGAGGAAACCAAACTTAAGGAGCTGACAAAAAATTTGGACATCCAGAATCGCGTGAATTTTTCAAGTTTGGAAGAACATGGCTCTGTAATCAAAGAGATCAAATCTTCTTCTATCTTGGTCCTGCCTTCTTCTAGAGAGGGCTTCGGCCTCGTTGTAATAGAGGCGAATGCCTGCGGGGTTCCTGTAATCACCGTGGATGAAAAGGACAATGCCTCAAAAAAGCTCATCATAAACGGAAAAAACGGATTTGTATGTAGATTAAATGAGGGAGATATTGCTAAAAAAATAGAATTTCTGCTGGATAACGATTTTTACAAAAAAATGCGAAAAAATTGCATTGAAACCGGAAGAAAATACGACCAAGACAATTTGACCCTTAAACTTGAGAGAATTTATGCCGAACTAAAATGATCAAAGACAACAGAAAATTCTTCTGGCGGATATTATTTCTGCTGATCCTGACAAATTCATTCATTTTGTTCAATGTGAGCATTCTTCGCCAAATCTTCGGCTTTGCCACATACTCCGTGATCCCTGGATTGCTCTTGCTCCTGTGCTTTAAAGCTAAAAATTTAAACTTTTGGAAATGGGTTGGCTATTCCATAGGCTTAAGCGTTTCTTACCTGGTGCTACTAAGCCTGTTTATCAATTTTGTTTTGCCCTATGTCGGGATAGAAAAGCCATTAACATCCGCGCCCACATTGATTTCATTCACCCTGTCGACCATTGCCTTGTGGTTTGTTGCGTTCAGGAGAAATTTCAGCTGTTTTATATGTGTGGATAAAAAAAGAAGCCATTCTTTGAAAGACCTGATTTTTTTTGTAATCCCGTTTTTATTTCCAATTCTGGCGATAATAGGCTCAAGCCATAATCTTATTTCATTATTTTTAATAGGATTTATTTCGTTATATGCCATTCTAATCGTTATTTTCAGCAAAAAAGGAGAGATATCGGAAGACGTGTTTCCCTTGGCGATTTTTATGATCGCTCTGGCGCTTTTGCTCATGATCTCCATGGGATCTGTTCATATTTTTGGATGCGATATTCATGGCGAATACCTCGTATTTCAGATGACAAAAGAAAACGGCATTTGGAATCCAAATGTTCATGCGTACAATCCCTGTTTAAGCGTGACTTTGCTCCCAACGATATATTCATTAATAACAAATATAAATGACGAGCTGATTTTTACAGTCTTCTTTCCAATACTTTTTGCGCTCGTTCCTGTAATCATTTTTCTATTCGTCAGAAAATATACTGGGCCTGTTTATGCTTTTTTGTCCGCTTTCTTCTTCTTGAGCATTGAAACTTTCTCTCTTTTCATGGCGATAGCCAGAAATGAGATGGCCCTCCTGTTTTTTGCGCTTTCTATTCTTGTATTTTTTGATGATGAAATAAACAAAAATATCAAAAAGATTTTATTTATAATTTTCGGAATAATTGTGGTGCTTTCACATTACACCACGAGTTACATTTATTTTGGATTTTTGTTAGTCCTTGGGATTTCAAGTTTTTTTGAGAGAGAAAAAATCAAACGCTTCAAAACAAGGATTATTACATCTATCACCCTGGTTTTTTTTCTTGTCCTGATCTTTTTTTGGTATGGGCAGATAACCACGACTCCTTTCAATGGATTTGTGCTGTTTATCAAGCAGATTTTCCAAAATCTGGCCAATTTGCTTGCTCCTGAAACAAGATCGCTAGGCGCCATCACATCAGTAGGAATCCCTTCAGGAGAGATGTTGTTCAAAATAAACAAGTACATCTCTGCGCTGATGAAGCTGTTCATAGTTGTCGGAACAATCTATCTGATCAGAAATTTCAAACAACTGAAAGTAGAGAAAGAATTCGTGGCCGGAGCCATTTATTTTTTGGCTTTTGTAATCCTCTCCATAATTCTCCCGATAGTTACGCTTGGATTCAATATAGAAAGGATATTCCTGCAATCCCTGGTAATGCTGTGTTTTTGCTGTATTCTTGGAAGCAGATTCATATTCAATAAATTGAAGATAAAAAATAAAGACATCATAATAGTATCTCTATTGATTTTGTTTTTCTTATTTCAATCGGGTTTTGTCTATAAAATTTCCGGAAACCCCAGTTCTCCCGCTTTCGGGAACGATGCACTGGCATACAGAATGTGGCATGTCCATGAACATGAAATAGCATCTGCCGAGTGGATTTCGAGGCAGAATCCCGAAACAGTCTGTGCGGACCATGATGCACTGCTAAGGCTCTGGAGCTATGGAAAGCTGCCTTATCCGTATACTGCTGGAGCTGAAAGAAAAACATGTGTATTGGCTGCAAATTCCACTGCAACTGAGCCATATGTCTATCTAAGATACGACAATGTTGTCAGCAACAGCTTTTTGACAAGAGAAGCTGGAAAATATGTTTACATTGAAAATTTTACTGGGATTCTAAGTGAAAATGACAAGATATATGATGATGGAGGGTCGCAAATTTTCAAATGAAAATTTTACAGACGCCTGTAAGGTTCTATCCTTATATCGGGGGTGTTGAAAACTATGTTTTTGATTTATCTAAAGAGCTCGTCAAATTAGGACATAATGTGACTGTGGTCTGTGCCAACGAGCCCAAATCAGAACAAAACAAAAGCGCTGTTGAAGGCATATCTGTAAAAAGATTGAACTACATTGGAAAAATAGCAAATACAAATATCTCTTTGACGCTGCCTGTAAGGCTTTTGAAAGAGAACTTTGACATTCTGCACACTCATTTTCCGACTCCTTGGAGTTCTGACTGGAGCGCTATAATCTCTTTGATTAAAAGAAAACCATTGGTGATAACATACCATAACGATATAGAGAACCACTCCACTATGCGCATGCTTGCAGGGATTTATAATAAATTTTTCTTAAAATTTGTTTTAAAAACAGCAAAAAAAATAATAATAGATCAGCCAGATTATCTGAAATATTCAAAATTTCTTAAAAGATACAAAACGAAAGTCATCGTAGTCCCGATAGGCATCGACATAAACAAATTCAAACCGCATAAATGCAAAAAAATCAGGAATATGATTTTCTTCTTGGGCATTCTGGACAAATTTCACAGGTATAAGGGGCTGGACTACCTCATAAAATCCGTGGCTTTGGTGAAGAAAAAAATTCCAGACATCAAATTGGTGGTTGGCGGCAAGGGTGAACTTGTTGATGAATACAAACAACTTGTAAAACGTCTCAGACTAGAAAAAAATGTAGATTTCATAGGATATGTCGATGATAAGACCCTTGTCAAATTATACAGCCGAAGCCAGATTTTTATCCTGCCATCAATCTCCAACTTTGAAGGATTTGGAATAGTTCTGCTTGAAGCCATGGCTTGCAAGACGCCGGTTATCTGCACTGATTTGGTTGGAATGGCTAAAAATGTCGAAAATAACCGTGCAGGCATCGTAATAAGGCCAAAAGACACAAAAGCGCTAGGCGGCGCAATTATCGAGATTTTGACAAATGAAAAAATTGCCAAAGATATGCGGGAAAATGCACTGCGACTTGCAAAAGAAAAATATGATTCAAGAAAAATGGCGCTGGATATAGAAAAAATTTACGAGGCGGTAAAATGAGCCTTGCAAAAAGAATTACAAAGAATGTGATATCCCTTACAATCCTAGAGATTGCCAGCAAACTGTTGAGTTTTGTCCTGGTTATTTTCCTTGCACGTTATTTGGGAGACGCTAAATTCGGCCAGTATAATTTTATTTTATCATTTATCATGCTGGCGGGAATATTAACAGATCTTGGTTTGACTACACTTGCCATCAGGGACTTAAGCAGGGATATATCCCAAGCAAGAAAAAATTTAGGCAATATAACCTTGTTAAAAATTTTCTTGTCTACAGTCAGCATTATTTCTGCAATCGTAGTCATCAATCTGATGCATTATCCTGATGAAATAAGGCTAGCGGTTTATCTTATGACCCCCACGCTGCTGTTCAACTCAATTTCTCCGACATACATATACAGGGCGTTCAAAAAAATGGAGACAGAAGCCATTGTCGGAATAACAATAAATGCGTTAACTGCCGGATTAACCCTGGGGGCATTATTTTTAGGATACGGATTAATAAGCGTTATACTTATCGCTTTGATAGGGTCGGCGATAGGTTTTGTGCTAAACTGGCTTGTTGTTTTGAAAAAATTCATTAAACCAATTTTTGAGATAAACTTCGTCGTTTTAAAAAATACGCTTAGAAAGGCGCTGCCTTTTGGCCTGACTGCTGTTTTTGTCATGCTTTATGTCAAGATAGACACCATCATGCTATCGGTAATGAAAGGCGATGCTGTTGTGGGGTGGTATGGCGCGGCTTATAGCCTGGTGCTCGCACTAAATTTTATCCCGGGGGTATTCATTCATTCCATATTTCCGGAATTTTCTGAATTGTTTGTAAAATCGAAAGAAAAAATGATACATCTATACAAGCTAGTCTATAAATGCCTATTCATTATAGGCCTCCCAATAACAATAGGCATAATACTTTTGGCGGATAAATTCATTTTATTATTCTATGATTCGGGATATGCGAACTCAATCATGGCTCTTCAAATTTTAAGCGGTATTATTGCAATCGGTTTTCTAAATTGGCTTTCTGGAACTGCGTTAAACTCAATTAACAAGCAAAAATTATTTGCGGCAGTTGTTGGTTTTGGCGCTGTTTTCAACATACTGCTGAACTTGCTCTTAATTCCGAAATATAGCCTTATAGGCGCTGGAATCGCCACAGTTCTAACTGAATTGCTGGTTTTCATTTCAATGCATTATTTTGCTTCAAAATACGTGTATAAAATAAATCTATTGAGAGTGATGGCCAAGCCAATTTTAGCCGGGGCCATAATGGGCATCTTTATATTTTACTTCAGGAACATTAACCTTTTGCTTTTGATAATCTCAAGCATTATAATTTATTTCGGGATATTATTCGCCATTAAAGGGATTAAAAAAGAGGAGATAAACTTGATAAAAAAATGATGCCCAAAACATCAATAATTATTTTGAACTGGAACGGGGAAAAAGATACCTTGGAGTGCCTAAACTCCTTGAAGAAATTAGACTATAAGGGATGTGATATAACTGTTGTAGACAACTGCTCCACAGATGGATCTGCAGAAACCATCAAGAAGCAGTTTCAGCTCATCAAATTAATAAAAAATCCTAAAAATTTAGGGTGGGCTGGCGGAAATAACATCGGAATCAAATATGCTCTTGAAAACAAAGCAGAATACGTTCTTCTTTTAAACAATGACACAGTCGTTGATGAAAAATTCCTGTCTGAAATGATAAAAATTGCGCAAAGTGATAAAAAAATTGGAATAATCTCATCAAAATCCTATTTTTATTCCAGTCCAAATGTTTTGCAGTATGCAACATTAAGGTTTAATTTCAAAAAAGGGCGATCAATTCTGGAAGGATACGGACAAGAGGATAAAGGGCAGTTTGATACTCCTCAAGAAATAAATTTCTGCGGAGGAGCATGCATACTCGTCAAAAGAGAGGTTTTTGAGAAGATAGGACTGCTGGATGAAGATTATTTTATGTATTTTGACGATACTGATTTTGGAACAAGGGCCATAAAAGCAGGATATAAGATAATTTTCTGCCCAAAGGCAAAAATCTGGCACAAAGTCTCTGCATCTTCAAGAGGACAGAACAATCTATTTAAAGACCATCTCATGAGCAGAAACAGAATTATTTTTATGAAAAAACACGCCAATAAGGGGCAATTTTACAGATTTTTAGCATACCTTTTTCTTGAATCTGCGATTGCCTTTTTGACATTTATCAAAAAAGGAAAATTTGATGTGCTGAAGTCAACAATCAAAGGGATTTTGGAAGGGATAAAATGGAAAAAATAAAGGCCCTTATTCTTGCAGGCGGCAGAGGAAGCAGGTTGAATGAATTAACATCTAATGAGAATAAATCCCTGATAGAGATAAACAAAAAGCCGCTTATAGAATACAATTTAGAACACGCAGTCAGCGCCGGAGTTGATGAGATGGTTATAGTTGTTGGATATAGGGCAGAAGACATCATAAATAAATTTGGGAACAGCTATAATGGGAAAAAAATAACATACGCCGTACAAAAAGAGCAGAAAGGGCTTGTAGATGCAATAGAATGCGCAAAAGAAAATTTAGATTCGGATTTTCTACTGATGTTGGCAGATGAAATTTTAGTAGACCACGACATATGTGGGATGATAAATAAATTCTACAAAGAAAACCTGTTTTGCATCTGCGGAATTGTAAGGGAAGATGACAAATCAAAAATCGGTAAGACTTATTCAGTCATAACAAATGGATCTGGAAGGATATTCAGGCTTATAGAAAAGCCAAAATATCCCATAAATAATTTTCAGGGAACAGGGCATTGTTTATTCAGGAAAGAAATACTGGACTATATTGAAAAAACACCAATAAATCCAAAAAGGGGGGAAAAAGAGCTTGTTGATCTCATACAGTGCGCCATAGATGAAGGCATGCAGGTATTCATGCATGAAATCTCGAAATATTACACAAATGTCAATACATATGGTGATTTTGAGTATGCAAAAAAGAGGTTAGGAGCATAAATGGAGCTAATCAATATTTTAATCTGCTTAAAGGAATGGTTTGGTAATGAAATAATCAGCAATATGCCCTTTCATTCAATTAGATTATCTTTTTACAGACAGATTAACAGAACACAAATAGGACAGAACAGCGGAATTTCTATGCATTGCAAATTCAGCGCTCCACAAAAGATAATGATTGGAACTAATGTCGCAATAAACCAAAACTGCTATCTTGACGGAAGAGGGGGACTGATAATAGGCAATAACGTCAATATCGGAAGAAATGTGAATATTTACACTGCAGGCCACGATTATAATTCGCCCAATTTCACATATTTAGAAAAGGGTGTTTTTATAGGGGGCAATGCATGGATAGCCAGCAATGCTGTAATAATCCCGGGGGTGATTATTGGAGAAGGGGCAGTGATCGCTGCAGGTTCAGTTGTGACTAAAGATATTAAACCTTATACTGTTGTTGGAGGAAATCCTGCCAAGTTCATAAAAAAAAGAAATAGGGACATAGCATATAAAACAAGATATTTCAAACTATTCTATTAGACTGCTGTAAACTTCATAAGTTTTTTCAGCAATTTTATCCCAAGAAAGGCTTTTAGCATAATCTAGTGCCTTTTTTTCCATAACTCTTAAATTGGCTTTATTTTTAATTGCACTCCGCATCGCATCATATAATGCATTTTTTTCATTAGGAGAATAAAAAAACCCTGCATCGCTAGGAAGTTCTTCCAAGCATCCCATTTCAGGGACAATTATAGGCCTTGCAAAAGCCAGGGCCAAAATGGCAGAACTGCTGGTTGTAACCTTTTTAAATGGGAACACCGCCACGTCCGACGAATTAAAATAGTGCTGAACTTTCCCATCTTCTACAAATCCGGGCTTAAAAATCAGATTTCTGCCCAGAATCTTCTCATATTTTTTTATCAGATATGTTAGTTTTGAATCGTTGCAAGTTCCTGCAATCACAAGTCTTGCATTCTTCTCTTTTTTTGTCAGCTCATAAAAAGCAGGCAATAAGTCATCTAAGCCCTTATAGCCCTTAATCCCCCCGAAAAACAAGAAAATAAAATCATTTCGGTTCAATCCCAGGCATTTGCGCGCTTTTTCTTTCGAGACCCTGTTTTCATATATCCCCGCATAGCTGCCAATAGGAATTACAAATGTATCTGCAGTGTTCATTTTTAGCTTTTTCATCTCTTCAATTGTAGAGGAAGAATGGGCTATTTTGGCGTCTGCAAAAGCTGACAAAACTTTTCTGCAGGCCAGGTCATTAAAAAATTGCTTTTCATGAGGAAGGATGTTATGCACTGTCCAGACAATCCTATAATTCAAAATTTTCAGATATCTTAGCATAAATAGAAAGTACACTGAATAAGGGATTCTTAAAAATCTATTGGGGGATGAAAATCCGCCTGTCCAATGAAGATGAAACAGCCTGTATCCTTTTAGTTTATGGTAAAAAAGAGAGGGAATAAGGAAAAGGAGGCTTAAAACCTGGGAAGAATATCTAGGAAAAGCGTATTCTATCTTGATCCTCTTTTCCCTTAAGGGAGAATATAATAGCTCTTGATAAGGATTCTTGTCTTTCGGGAAAACCAATATCTTTGCATTATTTTTCATCTTTCTCCTTTAAAAAAATATTTGGCAAAATCTGAAACGCTTAGATTCACAACAAAGCCCTTTGATGCTGTTTCGGAAAATATTTTGTCCAAAACAGCCAGATTTTTCCTGTTAATATCGTAAGCGTGCATCAAAAAAACATATGGTTTTCTGTTCTTGATGCAATACTTGAGTTTAGATCCGACCAAATCCAATATGCCTTTTTCGTCAAGCCCCATGGGAAACGGGTCGCATTTGTCATGAGTTGGAATTACCGCCATTTTATCCTTGACAAAAGGATGCGGCCTGAACAAAAACTGGTCAGAATTGTACAAGAATCCTGAAGAAGCAAGCTCTTTCAGCAGATGACTGTTCCTTAAAAAGCTGGGGGACCTGTATCCTGAAATCTTTACACCGAACCTTTTTTCAAGAAAATTTTTACAATATTTTAGCTCATAAATCCTTTCCTTGCTGCTTAGGCAGATCAAATCCCTCTTATGCCTTATCCCGTGCATCGCAATCTCATGACTCTCAAAAATTTCTTTAAGCTGCCCCGCCTTTTCTGCTGAAAGTTCCTTATAATTGTAGTAAGGGGTTATGAAAAAAGTCCCTTTTACCCTGTATTTTTGAAGAAGCGAAATTAATTTTTTTAAATCAGCAATATTTGTGTCTTCCCATATGTCGTCCATTGTAAAAAAAAACATTTCCTTGAGATGCTTGTTCCTTCTTACCAATGAGCTTAGGGGAGGAAACTGGTTAAAAGAATGGATTCCCTGCCCATAAAAGAATTTTGCCGCTGTTTTTATCGTGCTTATCATCTTTCCCCTTTAAAATGATACTCATTTTTATCTGAAATGAAAAGAGATTTAACAAAAACGTAGGAAGTTATTGTCCTGTCAATGAAATTGAGCATCATGTAAATTGGGGCGTATTTGATAAAACCAGGCTCATGCATATTAAATGAAACTGCGCAGCACTGGACGAGCAGAAGAGATAAATACGCTATCAGGGGAATTGACAGCGGCCAAAAGGAATTAAGAGCTGATAAAATGAAAAGCAAAGGGGAAAAGAATACCAAGGCATTGAAAAGCGCAGTTTTTAAAAAAGAAGGAGGGGTTATTAATTTAACATAGCCCTTATTCCATCTTAATTGGTTTTTGACGAAGCCTTTAAAGGTATTATTAAGAAGTGTTTTGGCCTTTGCTTTCTCTGCGAAATAAATTTCATATCTTTTTTTAAGCAGCTGCTCCCCAAAATAGTGATCTACTCCAACAGATATATTTTTATTAAAGAGAATGTCTATCCCACCTTTCTCATCCAATAAGACTCTCTTAAATGCTATTCCCCCTCCGCCGTGTGTTGATTGCTGTCTTAATATCTGCCTACCCCATACTTTTTCAATTAAAAAATATTTGTTAAGCCATGATTTCTTCAGAGGAAACCAGTTTCCATTAACGCAGCAATACCCTTCATCCAGGGGTTTTGTCAACTCTGACAGCCAGTTTTTTTCAACAAGAGTATCTGCATCTAGAAGAACAATTATATCTCCTTTGGCGCTCTTTATCCCCTGCTGCAATGCGCTGTTTTTTCCTCCCGACCCTTGCCTTAAAACAACATAATCTCCAAATCTGCTTCTGTAATTTTTTGCAATATTAAATGTTCCATCATCTTCGCTTGCAACAACAATTACTTCACATTTCCCAAGAGGATAATCCAGAGAGTCTATTGAGTTCAAGGTATGAATTATAACCTGTTTTTCATGCCATGCGGGGATTATTATCGAAACTTTTATTTTCTGCATGCCGTATACACTCCTATTGAAAAATTCTTATTAATTCCTGGAAAGTTGGCCAGGAATTTATCCACCAATCTAAGAAAAAAACCAGGAAATACCCTTAAAACAGAATAAGTGAATTTATTTATGAAGCAGGAACCCATGTATCCTTTTTCTATTGTGCTTAGTTTCTGAGAGCTGGTAAATTTCTCCAGGCATTTAAGGTTAAAAACATAAAGGTGATCTTTTCCCCCGGGGCCAAATTGCCTGCTCTTCATCTCTTTTTTCTGTTTTTTCCCTATTTTTTCATAAAGAGGGGGCCTATATCCCGAAAGAACTCCTGAAAAAAGATGCCTATTCGGAGTCGTTATTATCAATAAGCCATTTTTTTTAAGGCACCTTTTGGCTTCTTTTAAAATTTTTTCAGGGTATGCCGCGTGCTCTATAATCTCCCCTAAAATCACCGCATCAAATTCCCCGTATTCAAAAGGCATATTCATCGCATTTGCGCACACATAGCTCACACTGCCGCGTTCATGCTTTTTCCTGGCATAGTTAAGAAAATTATTATTCAGATCCAGTGCAACAGAATCAAAACCTTTTTCCGCCAGAAGCAGGGAAGTATTTCCCTGAGCGCACCCCACATCCAGAATCTTATTCCCGAAAGAATACCTGTGCACCAATTCGATTATTTTGTCTATCCTTTCCATTGTGGTGAATTTTTCATAAAGCCCGGCATCCTGGCCCCAGAGATAAATTTCATCTTCATTTTTTAACTCTGATTTATCAAGGCTTCTCATTTTAGCATTAATTTTTGTTTAGTCATTCCGTAAAGATTTGCAATATCAGATATTGGAAACAAGAGAATGCATTTCAGAAAAGAAAAAAACCCGTAATCTGCCAATATCTTAGAATTTAGCCGGGATCTTCTAGAAAATGAGAAAATAAGCAAGGATACGAAGTTCAACAGAATCCATCCTCCAATAAGGCCTATATTGAACACTACAATCATGGCGGTTACAAGGACAATAAAAATTTCCAAAACAATAAAATTTTTCTCGGCAAAACTGAACTTTTCAGGATGATTTTTTGCCAGCAGGACTCTTCCTCTGCCATACCAGACATTGTGCCTGACAAAATTTTTAAAAGTTGAGCGGTAATAATGGTGAATGACTGGCAGATTTTTTAAGAACATAACCTTATATCCCTGCTTTTCAAGATTCCATACCAGGTCCGGGTCTTCTCCCGAAACAAAAGTCTCATCAAAAAGCCCAACATTGAAAAGACAATCTCTCCTGAATGAGGAATTTGGCGCGGCTATCAAAGCTTTATGGCCCAAACAATCGCTTATTGCCCCTTCACAGAAAGTTATAAACTTCTTGGATGCGCAGGCAACTAATGAGCCGCCTATTGCCGAATAATCGGGATTGCTGTTGAAGCATTCAACCATTTTTTTAAGCCAGTTTTTTGGCACAATGCAATCCGAATCCGTAAATGCGATTATCTCCCCTTTTGCGCGCCTTATTCCTAGGTTTCTTGCCGCTGCCGGGCCTTTTTTTCCGTCCGGTTGCCTGAGCAGCTTTATGTTCTTGTTGATATAGGAAAAATCGCGGACTATTTTTGCACTGTTGTCTGTTGAATGATCATCGACAATTATGATCTCTTGTCTGTTTTGCGGATAATCCTGCTTGATTAATGAATCAAGACAGCTTTCTATGGTCTCTTTACTGTTGTACATCGGGACCACTATTGAAACAAAAGGATTTTGCATCTTAAGATTTGAGTGTGTTTTCCACCTGTTTGAGATCATAATCTACCATCATTTCCACAAGCCGGTCAAAATGAATTTCGAGCTTCCATCCAAGCTCTTTTTTTGCTTTTGAACAGTCACCTATCAATGTATCCACTTCTGCAGGCCTTAACAAATCCTTATCTGTTACAACATATTTTTTCCAGTCAAGTCCTGCGATGCTGAATGCTTTCTCCACGAACTCCCGGACAGAGTGAGTTTCGCCTGTTGCTATAACATAATCATCGGGATGCTCATGCTGCAGCATGAGCCACATTGCTTTGACATAATTTCCTGCAAAACCCCAGTCCCTTTTCGCATCAAGGTTTCCAAGCCTAAGCTCTTTTTCCAGGCCGGCTTTTATTCTTGCAACACCATTTGTAATCTTCCTTGTCACGAATTCCACGCCTCTTCTCGGGCTTTCATGATTGAAAAGTATCCCGTTGCAGGCAAACATGCCGTAAGATTCCCTATAATTTCTGGTTATTTCAAATCCAGCGACTTTTGTAATTCCGTAAGGGCTTCTTGGATGGAAAGGAGTATTCTCTGTTTGGGGGGTCTCGCGGACTTTCCCAAACATCTCCGAACTTCCCGCGAAATAAAACTTCGCATTCGAGTTGATTTTTCTCAAAGAATTCAGGACATTCAGCGTGCCGATTATGTTTGTATCGTATGTCTGGAACTCGTCTTCGAAGCTGTGCGCAACAAAGCTCTGGGCTGCCAGATGATAGACCTCGTCAGGAACAATCCCCGAAATTGCCGAGAAAACGCTTGCATAATTTGTAATATCGCACGGAATGAGTTTTATTTTTCCGAGCAGATGCGCAATCCTTCCGTTGCGTTTTGACTGGTCCTCTATTGCAACCCTTCTTTCTATTCCGAAAACCTCATATCCTTTTTCCAGCAAAAATTCAGCCAGATAAGAACCGTCCTGCCCTGTTATGCCTGTAATCAATGCTTTTCTTTTCATAGTCAAGGTTTTGGCCTTGTTTGTTAACTTTCTTGTTATTCTCTACACGGAGAGAATTACTATTAAATTGTTGCGGAGTAAACTAAGAAAAGAATAGCAGGACAAAGAAGTTCTGTTAATGTAAAATGAATGAAAAAATATTTGCAGTTATTGCAGTCTGCGGAATTTCCATAATTGCGATTGCTTTGGCTGTATGCGTTGCAAACAAACCCAAAGAGGAGTTTGCAGAACTTTATTTTAAAGACATGGCCGAGCTGGATTCATTAAAAAGAATGTCTCTAGACAAAAATTATTCTTTTGAATTTGCGGTTGTTTCTCACGAAAATAGAACAAAAACACACGTTTATGCGATAAACTCCTCGATAAAGAATGAAAATGGAAAGGTCATATTAAAACCCCATGAATCCAAAACAATCAAGGTAAATTTAACTGCAGATAAAAGAATAGGGCACGATAAGTTGATGATAACTCTCGATAATTTGTCTATTTATTTCTTTTACAGTGTTGAGTAAAATGCTTGTTGATTTCATCATCGCCTTTGCATTTCTCGCATTGATTTTTCTTTTGCTGATAAACAGAAACAGCAAAAAGGCAATTGTTCTGTTTGTCGCAAGTTTTCTGGCCTCGGAGCTTGTTTTTGTTTTCCATAAATTTATTTACGGCCTGGTTATGTATTCTGTTTTTCTGGCAATCTTGATCATTGTTCTTCTTTTCAGGGACTACAGAGAAAAAGCCAGGAACATCCTGATAGCATTGATGACTCTTCCGATTGCGCGGCTTATAGGCTCCGTCATGCCTCTGCAGCAATTTTCTTTTTTGACAAGAGTGGCCATTGTTTACTCAATAATGTTCATCAGCGCCTACATTATTTTTTACGGCCTTGGGATGACACATCAAGAAATAGGCCATAAGAAAATAAAAAAGCCTGTTATTGTTGCAATAATGATAGCGCTGGGGGCATTGCTGGGTTTGATCGAGTCTTTGATAATAAAACCTGAGCCGATATTCCAGACATTTACATTGTTCTCTGTTTTTTTAGGCCTGTCTCTGCTGCTTAGCGGATATGTCGAGGAATTCATCTTTCGGGGCCTTCTGCAGAATTTGTTTAAAAAATTGTTCCAGAATATAAATATAACGCTGCTTTTTACAAACATTATTTTTATCATAATGCACATTGTATGGAAAAATTTTCTTGAGCTTGGGTTTGTTTTCTGCGCAGGCTGGCTTTTAGGGTGGTTATATTTCAAGACAAAAAATCTTTTTTTGATTTCAATGCTTCATGGATTCATAAACTTCTTTCTTTTCATCGTCTGGCCAGTTTTGTACCGCTGACGCATCATATTGACACATATTATCCTCGCCGAGAGAATAATGTCTCTTATAATTCATTTCAGCTGTGCTCTAATGAAGAAAATGCTTTCCAGTATGTTGTCTTCAACAATTTTCATGGTGGGAACAGGCAGCGCCCTAGGTATCAGCATCCTGATCATGTATCTTTTTATGCATGAGATCCTCCCAAGCAAAAGAACGAGAGAAGAGATAAAAACGATTTTCATGCCTGTAATTGCCTCTCTTACAATAATTTTTGCTTTCACACTTACAATCAAGGTAATTCAGATTTTGGGATAAAATGAAAAATAATATTTCAATCGCGCTTTTGGCATCGGCATTATTCTTTGCAAGCTTCTTTGCAGGCCCGTCCGCCTTGGCTGAGGTTACCTTAAATCCCAATTGCATTATAGAAGCCGGAGGGGACGTAAATTTTTCAAACGGAACTTCAATATTCATATCCGGCGAATATGATGCATCAAACCTAGATGATGCAAACCTGACAATTTTTTTAGGGGATGACGTTGATGTTTTCTGCGATAACATCGGAAATGACCTTGAAGGGTATCTCGATGACTTGAACGGCAGGGTTGTCGTTTTCACGCCAGAATTTCTCGTCGCCCTGCAGTCAGGCGGCTGTTCAGATGATTTCGACGATTATTTCGACAATTTCAAGAAAAGCGGCGATTTGCTTGATGATTCTGGAACTGCTTTCTGCGCCTTGACTGATGCTGAGCTGGAATGGGAAGATAACCCTGATGGGGCTTATTTTGATTATCCTGACACAGGGGATACAGAAATAAATGATAAAACCTATAACAAGAGGGACATCAAAAGATACTCGCTCGCTCATCTGATGAACAATCCGAATTCAAGGTTCACAGGAGTTGTAAAACTTTTTGCAGAAGCCATAAACAGCTCTCTTTTCTGCGGAGATTATGACAATGCAAACACATTCTTCAATGCCGCAAAATCAGACTATAACAACAAGCATAAAAATAAGTTTCTTGACGTGGATTATTCCTCAGGAGAGCTTTTGGAGCCTGCTGACGGCATTCCAGGAATATTTGGATGGCTTCTTACCTATGCTCTTGGGGATGCAAATGTTCCCATCATCAAGGCTGCAGAGCTCTCAGATAATGTGTATCTTTGTTCCCTTGAAGAACTAGAAGACTATTACATCGAGGATGCCGAGCTTGAGGCTGGCGAAACCACAACAATTGACGCTGAAGACGAGATTGGTGTTGTTCTTGAAATTAATGCTGCGGAAGATGCCTATGGCAGGGTAGAAGTGGCGGAGTATGATGAAAATCCCGCTTCAGACAATTACAATCTTGAGGCGCTAGGCAGATTCATAGGAATAAGCACTGCCGAGGGCATAGATGATGCCCTGGATGAAGCGACCATCAGAATTTATTACGATCAGGATGATGTTGAAGATGCGGGTTTGGATGAAGATACCCTCGTTCTGGGATATTATAACGAGGATTCTGATGAATGGGTCATGTATGACGGCCCCGAAGGGGGCGTCGATAAGGAAGACAATTATGCATGGGCTGAAACAGACCACTTTTCAATATGGGGGATATTCGGAGAGGAAGAAAGTGGTGGTGGAGCCGGAGGAGCAGGAGGTGGTGGCGGAGCCATTAAAAATGTTACTTCTCAGATACCAAGAATCCATTATCCAATTCAAAAAGCCACACCATCAATAACTCCTACAAAATCTCCTTCCGGGAAGCAGGTTCCTCTGACTGGTCTCAGCATAGAAGAAGGCGGGGAAAAAATTCCGCTTGGCGCCATTGCAATAATCATGATAGTGTCATTTATGCTGATAACTGCGATTACGATGAACAATTACCTAAGGAAAAGAAAAAAGTACAGGACTAGGGTTCTTCGGATTCCGATTCATCAGCGAAGAAATTAGCCATTTTTGAAAAAACATTTTGCTTTTGATTCTTTTTCATTTTATTTTTGCTTTTTGATCTGGCTTTTGTTTTTGAATCCTTGGCTTTCGCTTCTTGCCTTGGCTGAAACTCTCTTTCTTCCATAGCTTCAACTTTTTTCTGAGTTGCGTAAAGAACTTCGCAGATGGCTTCGAAATTGTTTTGCAGCAGGGTAATCTCTTTCCTTAATGCAAAAATATCTCTCTTGACTGCTCCGAATGACCTTTTCACCTTGGCATCAAATCTATATAATTCATCTTCCATATCTCCAAAAATTAAAAAGAATATTTAAGTTTTCTTGTGCTTTACTGCAATAATGTCCACTTGCCAAATCCCTCAATCCCTGAAGCTGTGAAAAAAGTTTTTTCTTTTTCTGCCTTGAGTCTTATAATCACATCCATAAGATGCTCCAAAGCCACGATTGCTTTTTCATCGTGCATGCCCTCTTCAAGCGTGAAAACTATGGAGCCGTTCAAATTCTTCACCTTTGCGATCAGTATCTGCAGAAACCTGCTGACTGCCTCGGCACTGCTGTACATAAGCAATGTGGAAAGGGAATTGAAAAGAATCAGGTGCTCTGAGTCAGTATCCTTTTTAAGAAATTTACGTTCCTCGTCAAGAATCGCTATTGAAATTTCATTAAATGCCAAAGGCCCTGAAACTCGTTTTATGTCGTTTGTATCTTTGACTCCAATGTTTCCGGAATTGTATGAATAACAGTCTATAAATTCTATGAAACTGGGGCTGAAAGAAAATTTTTCTTGGGACATTTCTTCCTTGAGTTTCTCGGGCGAACTGTCTGTCGTGACAAATAAAATTGGCTCCTTGTTATTAAGGCTATCTGCAAGAATCTTGAAAATAAACTCTTTTTTTCCTACAAGAGGCGGGCTGATAACAAGGCAAGCTGAATTTTTAGGCATATTTAGCATTTTTATTTTCTTTTGATATTTTTTATTTTTCTTTCAGGCTCCTTTATTTTCAAGTTCAGCTTTTCTTCATTTTCTTTCTTTTGTGTTACATCCCTGAAGAAGCCCATCAGGCAGGGTCTTCCACCAAGAGTTATTGCGGCAGAATTAATGTCTGAGTAAACAACTTTGCCATCTTTTCTCAAAATGGGCATATTTTTTGCAATGACCCCCTTTTTCCCTTTAACCTGTTTTCTGAATTCATTCAATACGTAGGGCAAGTCTTTTTTTGGGTGAATGCTATAAACTCCTTTTTTTAGTAATTCTTCTTTTGAGTATCCCGAATATCTGCAAAATTGATCGTTTACATCAACAAACTTTTTAAGCTTCACATCTGCGATGGCTATTCCGTCTGCTGAATTTTCAAAGAAAGCCCGGAATTTCTCTTCAGATTTTTTCAGCTCTTCCTCTGCTTTTTTTATTTCTGTCATGTCTTTAAAAATTCCTTGAATAACAGTCTTGCCACCAATCTTTATAACAGACGTACTTATAGCTACGGGGACAATAGTCTTGTCTTTTCTGACAACTTCTGCATACATATCAGTAAGGCGGCCCGATTTAACATGTTGTTTGAATTTACTTGTATAGTACTCTGTCTTTTCTGGAGAATGCAGTTTAGATTGATGCAACCCTCTTATCTCCTCTCTCTTTCTTCCAAGCAACTTCTCTGCTTGTCTATTTGCGTCTAGAAGTATACCTGTGACCGGATCTGCAATAAAAATAGCATCGTTTGCATTTTCAAATAAATTTTTATATTTTTCTTCGGATGCTTTCAATTCATTTTCAGCTTTTTTTCTTTCAAACGCATTGCCAATAATCTCAGACACGGTTTTTAGAAGCACCAAATTATCTTCTTCCCATTTTTCAGCGCTTTTAACATTGTCAAAACCTATGAACCCCTCCAATTTCTTTCCAGCATATAAAGGAAATACTAGAATGGCCTTTATACCTTGACGCTGCAATATTTTTCTTTCGGGATCCGCTTCTGAAGACAATTTTGATATGTCTTCTATGTTAATCACCTCATTTCTGTTCAGCTTTTTCATCCACCACGGGAACATCTTGATGGGAATATTCTGAAGATTCTTTTTTTGACGGCTTACCCCTTCAGCGCACCATTCATACGCATTACTCATCATCTTGCCATCTTCATGCAAAAGGAATATGTATGCTCTGCTGGCATTGCTCATTTTTCCCAATTCCTTAAGCGAATCGTTAATTGCTTTATCCATATCAAAAATTCCGGCAAACTTGGAAGCTAGCGCTGAAACATCCTCTTCGAATTTCAATCTATAACTCAGCTCCCAAATTTTTTTCTTCAGATTATAGATAAGGGTTGTGTTCAATCCGTTATAGTTTTTTGTTCCCATTTTATTTCAAAACATCCATTATCATCCCTGATGCTTTTCTCATCTCGAGCAAAATCAGGCCAAGGTTGATATCTGAATTTGTCATCACAACAAGAATTGCCTTTTCTCCTGATGAAATTGCAATCAATTTTCCTTTTTCAGCTTCTGCGACTATCTGGTTTAAATTTCCCTGCCCGAGCTCGCCAACAGCTGTTTCAGCGGCTCCCTGCATCGCAGCCGACATTGCCGCAAATGTCTCAACATCTTTTTCCTTCAAATCCGAGGCAATGACTAAACCATCTACAGAAACTACGGCTGATCCGATAATTCCCCCTGTGTTTTTCAATTCATTAAGGATTTCTTCCAATTGTTCTTTTTTTGTTTGTTTTGCCTGCATTTTAAATCACCATCCCAAACAATTTATCTAAAACCTCTGAAACATTTTCCTTTTTGAGCGTGCATGGCTCTCCTTTTTTTACATTTTTCATGTTTTCAGCAACCATCGTTATTATCGGAATCTCTTTAGGCAATTTCATTTTTTTTCTTATTTGTTCTGGTTTTAATGCCCCTTTCAAATTTGCCTTGTTTGCGACAATAACTGCGGGCAAGCCCTCTGTGTTGCTTAGTTTTATCATGTCTTTTGCCCTTTCAAATCCGCTTGGATCAGTCGAGTCAACCACTATAACAACCCCCAAGCTTTCTGAACCAAGTATCTCTAAGATAGGGTCAAAGCGCTCCTGCCCTGGAGTTCCGAACAAGTCAACTGCAAATCCCCTGTGCTTGACATGCCCGTAATCAAGAGCTACTGTCGTGCTCAATCTGTCAACTGAAACAGCTTTGACGCTTGCGCTGTGCACGAAGGAGGTTTTTCCTGCATTGAAAGGCCCTGTAACCAGAATTTTTGGAATATAAACATAAATTCCCCCCGGCTTCATTATTTTGAAAGGGATCCCCTTGCTTTCGAATTTCCTGAGCCAGCTTGCCTTGATAACCCTGAAATAATACCTCAAAAACACTTTTTGTTCTACAGCCCTCAGCTCAACGATGCAGTCGAAAAGTTCTTTAATTCGGTCCAGCGTTTTTTTATTGTAATGCCATTGTGTGAATAAAAAAACAGGGACAACATTGTATTTTTCAGATTCCTGGAGCCATTTTTTAATATACTTCAATCCGTCATCCCCAAAACTGTCTATGAATGTAGAAAGGGCATCAAAAACAAGCAATGTGTTTTGATTTTTCATAAATTTCATTGCCTCGATAATCTTGGCGTCTATCTCCTCCAGATTATTTGAATTTTGCACAAAAAAGTGCTCGTTCGATTGCGAGCCGATCATTGCGGAATAGCAATCCAAAAAACCAACAAGCCCTTTTTGCTCGAAGTTGCCCACATCAAAATCGTATTCTTCTAACTGGGTCTTAACAATCTCGCTTCTTTTGTTGTTTATCAGATAAATTCCGTGGTCTCCTTTTTTAAGCCCCGAATAAAGCATCTGATACGCAAAAACTGAATTGTCCACTCCTGGCGTTGCCATGAATAGAATGCTCTTATTCTTACTTACGCCGCCATCCAACACCGAGTCAAGCATGGGAATGAAAGTAGCGATTTTCAAGACCATATGCAACCATAGCCATTTTTAATGTTTAATTTGTTTTTTTATTCCGCAAAATATATAGGTTTTTTATCATCAAATTTTTAAAAGTGTTATTTTTCTCCAAAGGTAGAGAACTTTTGTTTACTTTATCCATAGGTAAAAAAGCTATAAAAATTTAGTACACCCATCTCAACGATGGCTTCAGAAACTATCCCTTTTGTAGGAATCGGCATAATCTTATTTTCCGCATTCTTTTTATACTGTGTCAAAAAAATGAGGACTCAGCTTAAACGTTTCATACTAAGGCATTTTGAATAAAATGATAAAAATCGGAAAAAAAAGGAATGAAAGCAGCGAAGAAAACGAGGATGGAGAGGAGTTCAATGAAGATGTTAAAAAAAACTCTGGGGAAAAAATTTTTATATTTTTCATCGCTGCACTGACCATCATCTACGTTGTTGTTTTTATTATCCCTGAAAGTTCAACAAGTTTTTCACTGGATCCCTCAAGAATTCACCAGGAAGGATGGCGCTTTTTAACATACCAGTTCGCGCATCTCAATTTAGACCACTTATCCAAAAATTTGATCGCTTTCTCTCTCGTGGCATGGCTTGCAATAGAATTGAAGGCCAGTTTCGCCGATTTTTCTTCCACCTACCTTTTGTCTGGTTTCCTGGCTGTGATCCCCTTATGGCTTGCGCTCCAGTTCACCGCTCTTGGGGCTTCTGTCGCGATTTACGGGGCTTTCGGATTGATCTGCTTCGAAGCCTCAAAACTGGACAAAAAGCTTTTTTTTCTTGCTGTCGGCATAATTGGAATTATCCTTGTTGAATCTCTTTTTCTTTTTGCAAGCGGCCAAACAAAGGTATTTGTATTTACCCAGGCATCGTCACATTTTTCAGGGCTCGTGTTCGGAGGCATGTTCTTTTTTTGTCTGGGCAAAACAAAAAGCTTAATTTCAAAGAAAAAAAATTTCTGTTTAAGGAGGTGAAAATGAAAAAAATAGAAAATATCTCAATACCGATTCCGTCAAAAGGAAAAGTGAATGAAAAGGGAAAAGTTAAAACGGCAATAGAAGGCCTCGACACAATGCTTAAAGGGGGCTTTCTCAGAGGAAGGAATATTCTGTTGTCAGGGCCATGCGGCTGCGGAAAAACAACGCTGGCCATGCAGTTTGTTTACAACGGAGCTATGAAGCACAATGAGAACGGCTTGTATGTGACTCTTGAAGAGAACAAAGAAAAGATACACAAAGATATGGCGCAGTTCGGCTTTGATCTCAAAGAAGCCGAAGAAAGCGGCAGATTAAGGATTATCGGAGGGCCTATTGCAGAAGTGCATTCATACATGGAAAAAGTTGACGCGGGGATGACTAACCTCATAAAGGAGATAGAAGAGGTTGTCAAGGAAAGCGACATAAAAAGGGTCGTCATAGATTCTGTGAACTTGCTTACAATGCTGCTGAAAACAGATGATGAAAGGCGCAGAGCCCTTGCATCTCTTTGCAATGCTTTGTCTGCTTTGGGCTGCACAGCAATATTGACATCAGAGACAAAGGAGGGAACAATGGAGCTTTCAAGATATGGGATGGAAGAGTTTATTGTTGATGGCGTTATCGTGCTGTATCTCGTAAGGCAAGGGTCAAGGTTTATTCCTGGGATTGCAATAAGAAAGATGCGGGGAAGCGATCATGACAAGGAGATCCGTGTGTTGAAGATAACTGACAAGGGAATCGTGGTTTATCCGGAAGAAACGCTGTTTACCAATTTATAAATCGTTAGAAATGTATTGAGACTGCTGTTGCTTTCGTAGCACGTGCTGTCTTTTTTCCATTCCCTCTTTCTTTGCGCTTATTACATGCATTATTACTGCTACCAAAAGCAAAGTTACGAAAACAGATACCCATGAAAATGCCAATGGAACGGCATCTTCACTCTCTGAAGCAACAATTTCCTGGCTGTGCATCACCCCTGTTGGGCCTTTTCCGTTTTGATTGTAAATGGCAATCAGAAAAACGGCTCCAACCATGAGTGCAAATGCAAGATAAACTGCTGCTTTTTTAACCACTTTTTAACTGACTCAGAATCTTGCAAGAAAATATTAACCTTTTTTGACAGATAAAAAAGAAAAAAATCGTTATCTTCCTCTGGGAGAAAATTATTTTTCTTTTTCCGGATTAAGCTGAAAGAAGTCCTCAAAAAATTCTGAGAAAGAGCTGCCTACAACCCACAGCCCTATGTCTCTTCCATAAACGAGATTCTCATCGTCCTCCTTTGGCTCAACAATCAAAAATTCTTCTCCATCGAATGAAAACAGATGTTTGGATGTATTTTTTCCCTGAACAATTTTGCAAAAATTGAGCGCAGAGGCATCTTCCTTGTTTCCAGGGGTAAGGATTGTAGAGATGGTTATTTTGACGCCTCTTTTATGCGCTGCCTTCAGCAATTCCAAATGCATTACGTTCCTTTTCAAGCCGTTTTCTGATGTCAGGATATAGATGTGATCCTCGCTTTTTTTAATCATCTCTTCAATTTTCTTATTTATGTTTGCCCTTCCCTTCAACAGCAAAAAATCACTTTTTAACTCCGCAAATTTTTTGTTTTTCTCGAAAATAGGATCCAACTCTTTGGCTATCTGGGATTCTATCTGATTGAACTTGTCAAGAACCTGTTTTTTGCTGTTTGAACACGCCTCTTTCGGGGATACCGCCACATATTTTGTAGGTTTTGTCGGAAGAACTGTCAGAAACCCCTTATTTGCAAGGCTTTTTGCAACCTCATACACTTTGCCGTAAGGTATTCCTGTAATGTCGCTTATATTTTTGGCAGTAGCCATACCTTCCTCAACAAGTATGAGATAAACAAGCTCCTCGTATTTGTTCAAGCCGATCTCATTAAAAGAAACCCGGAAGTTTGATTTTCTCATCACTTTAATTACTGCTTTTTTTATAAAAACCCTATTCTTACCCAAGGAAAGAAAAAATTTTGAAGAAAATGAACTGAGCAACATTTGCCAAGGTTTATCTATAGGTAGATATATAGGTTCATCTATGGGATGATTAATGAGCTTATGAGCTGGTAAGATTTATAAAGCGCGATTTCCATATAAAGAAAGGAAAAAAGAGGCGAATATGAACAACGGCCACGACAACCTGTCAAAGGAAATTCTAAAGTTCATTGATGAGTCCTCAGAGCCTCTAGAAACAAAGGAGATCGAGAACTGGCTCAAGAAAAAAACAAGAGACATAACGAGGACCAAGGTCTTCTACAGATTGATGCTTTTGAGAGGCGAGAATCTTGTTTTAGGAAAATTCGTCGGCCCTGGAAAGGGGGTCTGGATATGGTGGAAAAAATGACTGCAAAAAAAAGAGGAGGATGGAAACAGGACGAATTTAAGGTGCCCAGCCCCGTGTTTGAAGTTCCAAGGCCTCCGGCAAAATATGATACAAGATTCAATGTAAGATTCGGGGCAACAAAACCTAAATCTGCAACGATTGCAAGCACGATTTTAATCTCATTAGTGATTGTATTTTCATTAATGATCTTCTTAAGGCCGCACGCAGCCAGCTTTACCGGCTCCTCAATCAGCGATGAAACAGCCAACCTGACTTCTTTCACGCAAAAGCTCAGCATTGCAGCGAGCGAAAATTCAGAATATGCCCTTGATCTCGAAGATATCCAGAATATCAGCAATCCAACTGTCCGTGCGCTGGCGCTTTCAGGAAGCTATGCATATAACGAGAGCGAGGGCATGGATGTCAAGGTCTATCTTAAAGACAGCGAGGGAAACAAGCATCTTGTTTTTGGCGAAAATGCGCTTGAAGCCATTGAAGAACATGAGATGACAGAAAAAACCGGTTCGCAGGGAGGATTTTCTATAACAGGAATGGCGATCGAAGGAGATGGAAGCGAAAGCGGTGATGAAAGCAGCGGCGATTCGGTAGAAGAGGGCAGCAGTCCAGACGAAGATCCTGAAACGCCTTCAGAAGAGCAGCCAACAGAGCCTCCTGTAGATGAAGAGATTCCTGATGAGACTCCTGAAGAACCCCAGGAAGAGCCGCAAGTTCCGGAGGAGCCTCAGGAAGAACAGCAGCCAGCAGATGAAAACGAAACTCAAGAGCCTAGCGAGAATGCTACAGATGAAATCATAGAAGAGATAAACGAAACAATAATTCCTGAAAATGAAACTTTGATTAATGAGACTCAGGAAATTACAATCAGATTTGACAATCTTTGCGATGAAACCTGCGATATTGCATTGAATGAAAGCAATTATAGATTAATTATAGAGATCAATTCAGGAGAGCTCGAGCTTGATTCTGTAAAATACTGGGCTGAGGGCAATGCAACTTCAGAGGTTGAACCTACACTTATCGAAGATGACCCAAGATATGAGGTCATCATCAATTCTGCGGAATATGATAATGAAACGCAAACCCTGACAGCCATGTTCCATCACGATTACAAGAAACAGTTGCCGATTTCAATTGAAACTCTGAATAACTACACTCTCAACTACGTGCTAAGCCAGAACAGCTCAGCTGATGGGGAAAATGTCACGCTTACCATAAATAATTGGAATCCTGACGATCCCGAACAGTATTTCGAGATAAAAGTCGGCGAGCACAGCGAGAAAGTCGGCTTTGGAAAGGTTCCTGAGTACGGATTTAATACTGAAATTAAAGATGCACAAAATGAGAGCATTGAAGCCGAAATTGAATTTCTAAAAGGAGATAATCTTGAAAAAAATGCAAGCTCTCTTGATCAAAATGTGGATATCCAGAGAGGCCAGTATGACATCAAAATAACGCCGAATGAAACCGAAAGCCCGATCAAAGAGATTATAATTGAGAATGTTAATGTTGTATCTGATATTCCTGAATTCATCAAGATAGACGATGTCAACGAGACAGAAAAAAATCTGACACAATACACAGAAGTCTATGCTATCGATCCGACTCAGTTCAATTTCACGAACGCGACAGTCACTGTGACTGCAAAAGGCAGCGAGCTCTGGAAATGCAAGGACTGGAATTTTGCAGAGCAAATATGCTATGGAACTTGGGAAAAGATGATGGACATAACGCCCGGAGAGAATTACACATTCACTTTGACGCCTGAAGATCCAGCATATGGAGAGGGCGGACAGCCGCCGACAATCAGTTTTGTCAGCCCAACCCCTGCTGACGGCAATATAACAAGCAACAACTTTGTTTATGTCAATGCCAGCAGCAGCGATGAAAGCGTCCAGCACTATGCTCTTTTGAACTGGAACAGTTCACTTGTTGGATGGTGGAGACTTGAAGAGACAAACGGGACTTCCTTTGCTGATGATTCCGGCAATGGGAATACTGGAAGCTGCTCCGGAGCAACTTGCCCGACTTACAATTCAAGCGGGCAGTATGGGGCGGCGTATGCTTTTGATGGTGTGGATGACAGGATAATATTAACCGACAGTGCAACTTTAAAACCCTCTAATTTTACTATTTCTGGATGGTTTAAGACTTCTTATGGGGCAGGTAATCAAATGATATTTATGTCTGGGGCATATACAGGCAATGTCGCGGGATTTAGTATCTTTATTAATCCTACTTTTTCCAATAAGTTAAGGTATATCATCGGGAATGGTTCGAGCACTTATTTAGCTGTTAATAGTCTGAACCCTGTAAATAACGGAGACTGGCATTTTTTTGCAGCCACGTATAATTCTACTCATGCTTCTCTTTATATTGATGGGGTTATGGAGAATACCACTTCATGGGCTTATCCCCCGATTTATCCCTCTCCTAATTATGTAAGGATTGGAGACCAATATGGCTCAACTTTCTTTAACGGAGCAATGGATGATATATCCTTTTTCAACAGGGCATTATCTTCTCAGGAAATTCTTGCCTTGTACAATGCAACAGCAAACCAGTACTACAACAACTTCACTAGTTTATCAGCTGGCAATTACACTTTCAAAGGATATGCTGTTGATACTGCCGGAAACAAGGCAAATACAGAAACAAGAACAGTTACTGTATTGGGGGATATGACTCCACCAACCATAAACTGGATAGACCCAACGCCTGCTGATGGAAATATAACAAGCAGCAACTGGGTTTATCTGAACACAACGATAACCGACAACTCGACAACATCTGCATTCTTTGACTGGAACAATTCTTTAGCAGGGTATTGGTCAATGGATGCCTATAACTCGACAGGGATTTATGACAATTCATCATTCAATAATTTTGGAACTTTCAATGGGGGCATGGTAACAGGCAACATCACAACTGGAAAGTTCGGAAGTTCCCTGGACTTTGATGGGAGCAACGATTATCTCAACTGCGGCAATACCGCGCATTTTGAACGAACACAGCCGTTTAGTGTTGAATTTTGGATGAACTGGGATGCTTCAGGAACACATGCGGTTGTTGCTAACCTGGATCAATCAGCATCAACTCGAGGATGGGAAGTGATCTTAGAGGGATCTATTATACATCTGCGCCTCTCGAATACCTGGGTCACTAACATGCTGGATGTTTCTGCCACGCACGGGATGTCTACAGGGTCCTGGAATCATGTGGTGATGAACTATAACGGAACCAGTTTGCCCAGCGGTATAGAGATTTATATAAATGGTGTTAAAAAATCAACCGTCACTAATTACAATACATTATCAGGCACTATTGTAAATAATACCAAGACATTAAGCGTTGGCAGCAGGGGATGGGGTTCAAGTTCAAATTATTTCAATGGCAAATTAGACGAGGTCAGGGTGTATAACAGAACGCTCTCTCAAGAAGAGATCTCCGCATCATACAACAACACAGCTAACAGATTGTATACTAATTTTACAAATTTATCAGAAGGCGCACATACATACAAAGCGTATGCAATTGATGCTGCGGGCAACCTGGCAAAAACTTCTACCAGAACAGTAACGTATAATTCAGATGTGACCCCCCCGACCATAAACTGGATAGATCCTACGCCTGCTAACGGCAATACAACAAGCAGCAACTGGGTTTATCTGAACACGACGATAACCGACAACTCGACAACGTCTGCATTCTTTGACTGGAACAATTCTCTTCTTGGATATTGGTCAATGGATGCCTATAACTCGACAGGGATTTATGACAATTCATCATTCAATAATTTTGGAACTTTCAATGGGGGCATGGTAACAGGCAACATCACAACTGGAAAGTTCGGAAGGGCCTTAAGTTTTGATGGAACTGATGATTATGTTAATTTAGGCAATATCGCTAATTTTGAAAGAACAGTGCCCGCGTCTTATGGATTTTGGTTCAATACAACTGTTGGCACATTCAGAGATATCTTAGTCAAATATTCCTCGGCACAAATAAAAGGATACGGGTGTTTCATAAACGGGGGGAAAATTGGTTTCTATGCTTATTCATCAAGTGGCAAATATATCCAGGTTCGGACTACAACAACTTGGCATAATGGACAATGGCATCATGCAGTTATAACCTACGATGGTTCTTCACTTGCTTCTGGCGTCAAAATTTATGTTGATGGAGTTTCTCAAACCCTTACAATCGAGAGCGATACTTTAGATGCAACCATAATAAATACCGCTACATTGAATATAGGTTCAAGAGGCGCAACTGCATATTTTTTAGGAAAATTAGACGAGGTCAGAGCGTATAACAGGACACTCTCTCAAGAAGAGGTGCTCGCATCATACAACAACACAGCTAACAGATTGTATACTAATTTTACAGGCTTAAACGATGGGAATTACTCCTATAACTCTTATGCAATTGATGCTGCGGGCAACCTGGCAAAAACAAGTGCAAGGACTGTTACAGTATCTACAGATATAACGCCGCCAGCGTCTGTGACAAACCTTGCAAACCAGTCTGCAGGCGGAACATGGATTTACTGGAACTGGACAAATCCAATTGATCCTGATTTCAATGAGTCTATTATCTACATAAACGGGGAGTGGAAGATAAACACCAGCAACAATTACTACAATGCAACTGGTCTGACGTCAGAAACAGACTACGTAATAACAGTTCATACAAAAGATGCCCTTGGAAATGTAAATACTACGGATGTCAATTCAACAGCACGAACTTCAGACATAACACCTCCAGCAAGCATAATAAACCTGGCAGACCAATCTGCAGGAAAAACATGGATATACTGGAACTGGACAAATCCTACTGATCCGGATTTTGCCGAGACCATTGTTTATATCAATGGAAGTAATGTTGCAAATACATCAAACAATTACTACAACGCAACTGGCTTGACTTGTGCGACTTCTTATGTTGCAACAATCCACACAAAAGACACTAGCGAGAATGTGAATACCACAGATGCCAATGATACTGCCATAACTCTTGACTGCAACAATCTCCCTGTTGCTACGACTCCGATTATCGCGCCTGCAACAGCATATACAAATGATGACTTGAATTGCACATTCACAATAACAGATGATGATGCCGGAGACACCCTGACAGCAAATTACACATGGTATAAAAATGGGGTTGATACAATAAACGGCACTCTGGATGTTTCAAACGGGACAGAGAATTCGATAATCCTTGGAGCAGGCAACACGACAAAAGGCGAAACATGGAACTGTTCAATAATTCCTTATGACGGGAATGAGTATGGCGTTCAGAAAAGTGCAACCAAGGCGATAAGCAACTCATTGCCAACAGTCCCAGTCATTGACTCTCTTCCTGATAATCCTGGAAATGATGATGACCTTGCCACGACAATAGCAACAGCGAGCTCTGATGATGATAATGACAGCATAACTTATTTGTATCAGTGGTATAAAAATAATGTTTCGCAGGTTGGGCAGACCTCAAACACATTATCACACTTGCTGACATCACAAGGAGAGATTTGGAAATGCGAAGTGACCCCGAATGACGGCCAGGGCAACGGCGCAAAAGGAGAGGACAGTGTGACAATCGCAACATGCACTGAAAACTGGAGTGCTCAGTACGGCTCTTGCCTGATAAATGATACAAAGCTGAAATACTATACTGACCAGAACAACTGCAACACAACAATCAATCTTCCCGTGGATAACGGAACCTATATTGCATGCAATTATTGTTCTGAAAATATCACGGGGCCGTTTAATACGAGTTGTGTAAGCAGACAATTAACTAAATATTATGTTGATGAAAACTATGATGAATGCTGCGCCATAACCAACCTATCGTCTGATTGCCACATCAATAATGGAAGCTACAACAATCAAACCTTGAATTGTGGTGGAGGTGGCGGCGGAGGTGGTGGAGGTGGAGGAGGAGGCGATGATGAAAATTCAAGCGATGCCAATTTGACAGCTGCCCAGGTATTTGACGTATCCTCCGAATTCAAGGAAGCTGGAGACACTATAGAGAAAACTCTTGGCAAAGGAAGTGGAATCCAATTCAATTTTGCCAATGAAGGCCATAAGATCTCTGTCGATGAGGTTTATTCCGGATCAGTCAATCTCAAGGCATCTTCAGCCACATTCTATGTTGAAATAAATGCTGGAGAGACTGAAAAAATTGACATAAACGGCAACGGATATTATGATGTTGCAGTAACACTAAAAAGCTTGACTGCAGCAGATGCGTTACTTGAATTCGAACTTCTCCAGGATATTGAAAAGGCTCCGCCAAAACTTGGTTGCGTAGAGAACTGGAGCTGCACAAACTGGACTGAATGTTCTGCAGAAGGAGCCCAGATCAGGGCATGCCAAGATTCGAACAAGTGCGGGAATGAAGAAAGCAAGCCCATAGAGATTCAGACTTGCACACCTCCTTCATGCAGCGATAACCTCCAGAATCATGGTGAGTTTGGGATAGATTGCGGGGGGCCATGCGCAAAGCGCTGCAGCGCAAAAGAAATCTCCACCACAGGAAAAGCTGTTGAAATCATTCCCAAGGAGAAGACTAAAATAGGGGCCTGGACAATAGCTTTATTGTCCTTGCTTGTAGCCCTATTGCTTGTAATAGGGAGAGTTGAGAACAAAATAAAACTGCAGGCAAAAACCAATAAAAAAGAGAGCATCAGAAAATTAAAGACGGGATTGCTTTTTGCACACATCATACACGCAGTCATAATAGCCGCTGTAGCATTGGCAATATTTTATTTCATTAAATGATCATAAATAAATGAAAAAGGAGGTAAAAAATAAAAAAAGAAAATGAATAAAGCATATAGGATAGAGATATTAGCTGCAGTGATGGGTATTGTGGCAGTTGCCTTGTTTTTATTGCCAAGAGGCGTGCCTATGACAGGCCACCTATCTGGAGTTAACATTACAGTGTACTCCCAAAGTCTTGACATAACCGCAGACGGAAGCCAGTATTACACTCTGGTAAGCACAGATGGCAAAAATCTGAACCTAGATTCATTTCTTCTAAGCGGAGAAGTGATTGGAGAGGGCAGAGCAGAGATTTTATTGGATGACGGAGAGCACCAGCTTTTGGTTTATGAAAACAGGGTAGAGAAACAAACAGCACCAAAATACGGAATTACAGGTTTGGCAGTAACAGATGAAGCGAGCGGGGGCAAAGAAGAGGGCGTCTGGCTTGTTATCGCGCCGTCTAAAACAATAGACTATGAATTTCTCCCTCTGGGTGAAAATGAATATTTGGTCCATGGCGCTTTCAGCAAAAGATGCATCGAAACCTGCAAGATACCAAAGGATTTTTTCAATGCTGCGAGTTACAACCTGATATTCAGACTGGAAAAAGGGACAGCAGTGAAGCTGGATTCAATTGACTACATCCTGCACGAAGAAGAATAAAGATGAAATGGAAAGAATAGAGAATAAATCCAATTTGGGAAAGCGAAGACTATTTGTAATAGTCGCAATCTTACTGCTCAGTCTTGCAATAATCTCAATAATCATTTTAAAGCCTTTTATGACAGGCTTGGTGGCTGGCGAAGAGACCTATACTGACAAAATCAGCCTTGTTGCAGAGCAGCATACAGAATTTGAATGGCTACCTGAAGAAACAGGCCAGATAGTTTCACTAAGAGCATCTGGAGAACTGATAGGAGGGGGCTCTGCCAAAATTTACATAGAGGATAATGGAAAAAGATATCTGATTTATGACAGTGAACAAGGCAAAAGCATACAAAATGTCTTAACAGGGCTGATACTCGAGCCGACTCCTGATGAAAGCGGTAGTGAAAGCAGCGATTCAGGAGAAGGAGACAGCATTCCGAGCGAAGATTCTGAAACACCTTCTGATGAAACTCTTCCTGAGCAACCGCCGGCAGATGAAGAGATTCCAGAAGAACAACCGCAGCCAGAGGAGCAGGCAAATGAAACTCAAGAGCCTGGCGAGAATGCTACAGAGGAAATCAATGACAGCATTGCTCCTGAAAATATAACTGAAGAGCTGGTGCCAGAAGAAAATCTCTCCGAGGAGGGAGTCCTCTTTGATGATATTTGCGTAGAAACCTGTGTTCTTGATAATAATTTTAATCAAACAAGCTACAGGATAATAATCGAGGTTGATGAAGGCGCTGTTCTGAAGCTGAAGACGCTGACATATACGATAAAGACAAGATTAGAGGAGATTAACATCACAAACATGACTGAAATGAACTTAACCAATATAACTGAAGTTGGATATGAGATGATTCAGGAAGACAGCAAGATAGATGCGGTGATCGATTCAATAGAGTACGACAATGAAACCCAAATCCTGAATGTTATTTTCCACCACGAATCCAATAAGAGAGAGTCTATAGCGATAATCTCAGAATCTTACATCGATTATGAGCTTGACAAAAGCGAATCTGCACACAATGAAAATGTCACGCTCGTCGTTTACAACTGGTATCCTTCGCAGTATTTCGAGATCAAGATAGGACAGCACAGCCAGATAATCGGAATCGGCGATGTTCCAGAATATGATTTCGATGCAACGGTTGAAGATGCCAATGGCGAGGCGATAAACGCGACTGTCGAGTTCGTCAAGCCGGTAAGCAAAGAAACCAAGGAGGAGATGACCGGAACTGAAAATGCCAAAAAAATCAAGAAAGGGCATTATAACATCGTAGTCAGGCCAGAAGAAGGCAATGCTGTTCAGGAAATAGAATTCCATGATGTCAACATCAACCAAAGCACCGGCGAATTCATCAGGATAGATGATGTCAACGAGACCGAGAAAAACCTGACACAATACACAGAAGTCTATGCTATCGATCCCACTGCATTCAATTTCACGAACGCGACAGTCACTGTGACTGCAAAAGGCAGCGAGCTCTGGAAATGCAAGGACTGGAATTTTGCAGAGCAAATATGCTATGGAACTTGGCAGAAATTGATGGACATAACTCCTGGCGAGGACTACTCGTTCGAACTGACCCCTGAAGATCCTGCTTTCGGGGAGATTTACATCACAAAAGCCGAGCATCTCGATTCAAGCAAGAATTTTATTTCCGATATTTACAATGAAACTAAAGCGCTGGATGACGTCTGGAGCGAAGCGATCAATTCCGGAGAATATGTCCGCGTTACTTTCGAGAAAAACCTCACTTCCGAGAATGACATCACGATTTATCCAAGAATTGCAGGCGGAACTCCTGCAATAGAGGTTTACGAGAAAGACGGGGCAGAGATCATCGTAGAGTTCACTACAATAAATGATGATGAATACAACAAGGTTTATCTGACAAACCTTGCAGGAGAGCAGGATAGTTTTGATTTGAAAATCTTAGGCGGCTCAGTTGAATTCGACCATATAATAGATCCTGCGCTCGGGACTCCTGATGACGGCCCCAGCATTTTCATGTCTGACACTTTCGGAGGGGGAGACAAGGGAAATGACGGGGGAGAATTTGATGAAAATCCGATACAATTGAATGATTACGGAAATGTGACTGAAAAATGCACTGCCTGGGATTGCACCGCGTGGACTGAGGGCGCACAAGACAAGCAGGGCTATTACTGTTCAGGAGGCTGGAGCTGCACAGATTGGAATGGTGTGACTTGCAGCAAATATCGATGCAATGGATGGTCTTATAGTGCTGTTGACAGAACAATAACTTACTGCTCAGGAGCATGGGACTGCACTTCTTGGAACGGAAACTACTGCAGCAATTGGGGCTGCACAAGCTGGACAACAGGGACTGCAGATAACGATTATTCCTGCTCAAGCATATGGAACTGCACAGAGTGGAACAACGGACTGTGCGACAAATGGGGCTGCACAGCCTGGACAGCAACATCCGGAAAACTGGACAGATACTGCTCTGGCTTGTGGGATTGCTCATCCTGGAACGGGAATTCCTGCTCTGGCTGGGGATGCTCAGCCTGGACAAACGGGGCGACAGCGAACAGAGATTATTATCCTTCAGGAGGATGGGAATGCAGTTCGTGGAACGGGAATTACTGCGATAACTGGCAGGGATTGACCTGGACTGCGGCAGGAACTTCAGAAAAGGACGAATATTGCGACAGATGGAACTGCTCTGTTTGGGATTCTGGCAAAAAAGTGTGCGAAAAATGGGGATGCCTCCAATGGGTGCTCGGAGCAACCGCTGACAAGGATTCATATTGCTCAGGCATATGGAACTGCACAACCTGGAACGCGCTCAGCTATCCGGCGCCATCGATCTCGATCATCTCGCCGACAGCAACGACTTATAATAACAGGACGCAGCTCGCGAATATCTCCGCGCCAGGAGCTTCGAGCATCTGGTATAATTGGAATGGAACAAATTACACCTATACTGTCCCATTGAATATTATTTTTGCAGAGGGTTCGAACACTTTAACTGCGTGGGCAAATGCCACGACAGGAGAAGTAAATACAACTGCCGTAACATTTACAACAGACACCAATCCTCCGGCAGCTATAACCAGTCTTGCGAACCAATCTCAGGGGACAAGCTGGATTTACTGGAACTGGACAAACCCCGTATCCGATTTCAGCCAGGCAATTGTCTATCTGAACGGGACATGGAAGACAAACACATCGAACAATTATTACAACGCGACCGGTCTGGCTGAAAATACCGCATACATGTTGACAATCAACACTAAAGATACGGTTGGAAATGTCAACACCACCAATGTTAATTCAACGGCAAAAACATTGAGTTCTTGCACTGAGAACTGGATAGCCCAGTACGGCTCTTGCCTGATAAATGATACAAAGCTGAAGTATTACACTGACCAGAACAACTGCGGAACAACCATCAATCTTCCTCCTGACAATGGCACATATATTGAATGCAACTACTGCAGCCATAATGTCATGAACAGTTCGTGGAGCTCTTGGCACAATATAACTGAATGCCTGCCTGGAAATTATCACACACAAGAAAGAAACTTAACACAATATGATTCTAATTATTCGGCTTGCTATTTAGTCACAGGATTGCCTTCTGACTTGTGGAATGGTGGTAATAACAATACATTCTATGAATACCAGAACTTGACTTGTGATTATTGCACCCCTAATCTTGTGAATGCGAGCTGGAGTGAATGGTATAATGCGACATCCTGCAGAGTGAATGACACTCTGACTCAGGAAAGGAACCGAACTCAGTACGACTCGAACAATTGCGGCGAGACCGAGAATCAGACATTCTACGAAAATAAAGACATAATGTGCGATTACAACGGGGCGCCTGTGATAACAATACATTCTCCTTTGGACGAGGGGACATATCTTTCGAATATGATTGATCTGAATGTTTCTGCAAATGAAGCAGTCCAAACGTGGTGGTATATGTTGAATGGCGGGGCCAATGCGACATTCACAGCAAATACGACGGTAACAAGTATTCGAGGATCCAACACATTGAAGGTATATGCAAATGACTCCTTCGGCAACACAGGATACAAGCAGGTTTCGTTTACTGTTCTCGGAATCCTTTATCCTGAACTGACTTCACCAACTGGAGCCCCTACATATTATGAGGGACAGGACATCATTCTCCAGGGCTACATCCATGACGAGTTCAATAATGCGATTGAAAATGCAGATGTTACATTCGAGCTGATCAACGACTCATATAACTACGACTGCACGAATGTAATAAATCTCGGAAACGGATACTACAACTGCACATTGAGCACATACGGAATGCAAACACCGCACAATTATAATGTGAGGGTCAATGCTTCAAAAGACGGCTATCGCAACGGAACTTCAACTGAAAGCCCAGCATTCCTGCTCGAAAACAACCAGGAAGCGAATCTGACTCTGCAGAAATTGACGCCGGAGATCATAGTCCTCAATGATACAACCATAGTGTACAAGATTTCAAACATGCTGGCCAATGCAAAAGGGACATCTGAGTCGACCAATCTGACGGATCCTGATGCGCAAACATGGCAGCTGGGCGATTTGGGCGCTGAAACTGTTTATAGAAATTACACGCTATCTTATGACAGAGGAAAAAGCTCCAAAATAATAATTTTGAACAAATCAACGGCAGAGGGCTACGATCCCATTTATGAAAAAGGCCTGTATGCTGAATCAAACCAGCCCACAATTATAGTTCCTGAAAATGATGCTGTTGTGCAGCTCACCCTGATAAAAAACACGATCTATCTGAACCAGACAGACACCAATGTCACATACAATGTGACAATCAGCATACTCAATTCAGGGAACAGGGATCTGACCGATATCTCAGTCGTGGATGCAGACATAGACCTTGCAGAAACAATAGACATCGCTGAAAGCGAAACATGGAATACTTACGGCATAAAAACAATAGGCAAGACCCCGCAGAGCTACACGTACGCTTTCAACAAGACATCGGCATATGCCAATGGAACCTATTTCTATTCCAATCAGCCCAGCGTGCAGATCCCTGGCTATGGAGGACCTTACGATGTTGTTTTAATCAACATTCCAGGATTTGTAGATCCTAAGGACGCAATCACTGGAACTGTCAAGGTAATAAACCAGAATACAGAAGTCGAAGAGGACAGGACATTGACAACATGGATAGAAGATGCAAACGGGGTTGTCTATGATATCGATGCCAGGACAGTCTATATCGGGAAAAACCAGTCAATTTCTGAGCAAGTCACATTGACAGCTCCTTCGAGCAAAGGAGCGTACTACTTCGTTTCAGAGCTGACGTGGCCTACTGCAAAAGCAAATGCCAGCAAAAGCTTCATTGTAAAATCCAGCGGAGGAGCAGAAGAAGGCGGAGGTGGAGGAGGAGTGGCTCTTCCAGATGAAGAAAACACAACAATGCCCGCTATAGAAAACAGAAATTTGGAACAGCCATCTATTCCGGAAGACATCACAAAAGATCTTGTGACATTGATGAACACATACAGGGAACTTGAGAAAAAGCTCGAAGAGTCCAAGGCCCTCGGCAAAGACGTGACAAATTCCGAAGAGCTTCTTGGCGAACTGAAGGGCCTGATCGATGAAATCGAGGAGAAGGCAGCCAAAGGAGAGTATGACTTTGCAAGAAATCTCATTGAAACAGCGCTTAACAAGGCAAGAATAATCATGGCTGTCGAAGGATATGAAATTTCCGGAAAAGCCGTAACTGCCCAGGGTTCAGAAACTTTCAAAACCCTCAGCTCCAAGGAAATAAAGCAAAGCCTGCGATATATCGGCGTATTCGCTTTAATGGTCTTAGTCAGCATAGTCATCGTGCTCGGCATAGCTAGAAGACGCAAAGAACAGAGGAAGATGCGGGAAAAAACAATCAAAAAATTCGCGAGCTCCCAGAAAAAGCACCTGGAGAAATTCGAAAAGGAGATAGAAAACAAGCTCAGAAAAGCAGATACTGCAGAAAAACAGGAAAAAGAGCTTGAAACATTCGTAAAAGAGCAGGGAAAGAACGTTGCAAAATTTGAAAGGGAAATAAACGACAAGCTTGGAAAAATCGACTTCAAATAGCTCTACAAAAAAATATATAAAGTTAAAAAAGACAGTAAATAAGAAAAAAGAGGTAAAAAAATGGCTGAGAAATTTAATGAGATTCTAGAAGAGGAAAAGAAAAAACTTGAGGCAATGGAAGCAAGGATCCGTGCGCAGGCAGACCAGATAGTTTCTAAAAGCAATGAATTAAGAGTGAAAGAGGAATCTCTGAAAAAACTGGGCAGAACAGAACCAAATATCGGGGGGGACAGGAAAAAATTAAAAGATATGGAGGCGCGAATCAACGCCCAGGCCAATCAGATAAAAAACAAGGATAAAGAACTGGTGACCAAAGAGCAATCTTTAAACGAGCTAGAAAAAAAACTCAGGCAGGCAAAGCATAAAATACACGATTACGGCAGATCAATAGATGAGCAATTTGGAAAAGACGGGTACAAGGCAATAAAAATCGAGGAAGAAAAAGCAAGAGCAGAGTTGGAGCTGGCGAAAAAACAAAGGCAAACAGCTGAGAGCAAATTCAAGAAAATTGTGGAAGAGATAGGGAAGGCCGAGAGAAAGGAAAAAGAGAGCGGGCTTAGGCTGGAATTGCTGAGAAAAGAGAAAGAAAAATTAAATCTCGATAATTCACTCTCGGATTTAACAAAGAAGAGAGATTTGCTTCTAAAGGAAAAAAACAAAATCATAGATGAAAAACTCAGGATTGAGAATGAGAGAAAGAGAACTGAGCTGCTGATGAAGGACAGAAGGAAAAAACTGGAAAAAGCAGGGGATTATTTCAAAAACATCCAAAAAGAAAACAGCATGCTTGAAAAAGAAAAAAGCGAGCTGAAAAAAGAGCTTGAAATCCTCAAGGAACAGCAATTTTCTTCAATCAAGGCAGTCAATAAAACAAAGGAGCTGCTCAAAAAGAACATCAGAAACCTGGACAAGTTAAAGGGCATGAAAAAGAAATTTGACGAACAAATGAAAGAGGACAAAAACAATCTATACCTGGCGAATGTGGAAATTGTAAAAAAGATGCGGGAGATTCAAACAGAGAGAAACAGGATAGAAAAAGACAAAAAAGAAGAGCTGAAGCGCAAAAAACTTCTGGCCGAAGAAAAGATCAAGCTTGCTGAAGAAAGGATGAAGGCAGCCAGGGAAGAGCTTGAATTCGCCAAGGATCTTAGGGAAGATGACAACAAAAAAATAATTGTGCAATAAACATGGCAAAAAAAAGGGAAAGGACAGAGAAAAATGATGAAACATTCGATAAAAAAAAATTTTCTGATTTGTTGATTGCCGTTTTGCTGATAGCTGCGATCATCGCGCTTATTTTTCTTGTCTATAAGATTTCAGTCACCGGAAAAGCTGTTCAAACATTGCAACCGAATGCCGTGCTTGGAAAAGATTCTTTCATAAAACAGAATGAGCAGACAAAAAATTTCGGCACTAATGAAAAGATAGAGATTGACTCGGAGGAAACAAACAAAGAAGAAAGAGGGCTGCTGCAGTTTGACCTGTCATCTCTTCCGCCAAATGCGACCATCAACTCAGCAACGCTTTATCTGTATCTGGATTCAGGAGAAGGCAAGGTTTCGAATGTTACCATTAACAGGCTTACAGCTGACTGGACAGAGAGCAAGGTTACGTGGAAATCAAAAGATGGCACAAACAACTGGATAGCTCTTGGTGGGGATTACGATGCAACGCCATTTGCCGCGACGGCTGTAAGCAAGACAAAAGGATGGTATTCTTGGAATATCACATCTCTTGTTCAGGGATGGGTTGACGGAACATGGCCAAATCGAGGTATGATTTTGAAGCCCGAAATATTGCAATCGGGAAATAATGTTAAAAAATTCATCAGCTCAGACAATAAGAAAAAAAGCAGCTCGAGACCTAAATTGGTTATTGACTACACCACTGTAAATGACACGACTCCTCCTGGAGCGGTTTCAGGGCTGAGCGAAGGCGCTGCGGGTACAACATGGATTTACTGGACATGGACGAATCCAGGCGATCCTGATTTTGACCATGTCGAGATATGGATTAACGGGACTTTCATGATAAATACATCAAACAATTATTACAATGCCACTGGATTAAACGCAGACACGTGGTATGAAATTGGAATAATAACTGTTGACAGCTCAGGCAATGCAGATGGCTGGATAAATGACACAGCAAAAACAGCGGCTGGATGTGTTGAAAACTGGATTGCATATTACAGCTCTTGCCTGATAAATGATTCGCAATTGAAATACTATCTTGATGCAAATTCTTGCGGAACGACTATCAATCTGCCAGGAGATAACGGGACTTATGTTGCTTGCAACTACTGCACATCAACTTGGGAAAGTGTAAATAACAGCATATGCTACGCCAATAATACATTTGACCTTGGCTATTATTATACCAATGACTGCTGCGCTCAGACAGGATTGCCTTCTGACTGCAACATTCCGTCGAACACAACAGAATATTGCAATTATTCTTGCACTCCTGATTTGGTAAACACCTCATGGAGTTCTTGGCATGACTTAACTGGATGTCAAATTAACGATACAATATTGCAAGAAAGAAATAGAGTTCAATATGATTCAAATTTCTGCGGATGGATTGCAAATCAGACATTTTACGAGCATCAAGAGATAATTTGCAACTACTGCTCTGAAGACATTACAGGGCCTTTCAACACAACATGCAATACGAGCGATCAGTTAACACAACATTATATTGATAATAATTATGCGACATGCTGCGCGGCTACAGGACTTGATTCTGACTGCCATATAGACAACGGAAGCTATGATAATCAGACATTTTCGTGCACTTACGATGCCATTGCTCCAGTCATAAGCAATGTTGATGTTGCTACAACATCAAGCTCAGCAACAGTCACATGGACAACCGACGAGCCCAGCAATTCAAGCATCGAATATGGTAAAACAACAGCTCTTGGCACCATTAAGGGAGATAATAATCTTATTTTAAGCCATTCAATTGTCCTGACAGGATTGAGCGCCAATACGAAATACTATTACGAGGTCACTTCCTGCGACATATCGGGCAACTGTAACACGACAGACATTTTGACTTTCACAACCAAAGCCTCTGGCGGAGGCGGCGGAGGTGGAGGAGGAGGCGCTGGAGGCGCTCCCGCAATAAACATCTCGATACAACCTAACGCAACTGCCGTCTGTGATTTGACAGTTCCTCTAAAAGAAAATAAAAAAGGAACCTGTAAATTGTCTGAAAATGAAAATATTTATTTCAAATTCAAAGACAAGGCGCATTCAATTAAAATAACAGGCATCGGTTCGGATAATGTCGAATTGGCAATTTACTCTGCTCCACAGAAATTAACCCTGGCGACAGGAGAAAGCGAAGAAATAGATTTAGACAGTGATAAACAGAACGACGTTTCTGTAAAGCTTGAGAGCATAAAAAACGGCAGTGCAACAATAACTATCAGCGTATTAACTATTTTCAAGCCGGCAGGCGCGTGCGTGTGCCCTGAATGCGGAAATTTGTCAGAATGTGCTTATGGAAAGCAGAGCAGAACATGCTATGCATGCGGACCTGAAACAAATTTCACATGCAAGAGTTATGTTGAAGAACAGGCATGTGGAGGGGCTTTCTGCTGGCCATGCCTCTATGTGCCAATCACAATTATTGTTTTAGCTGCAGCAGGCGCATGGTACGGAGCATCTAGAAAAAAGAAGAAAAAAGTGCATCCACACCATTAAAGAAGGTGGATTAAATTAAAAAGAGGAAAAATGGGTGAATCAATAGGAATATTGTCGATAAAAGGAGGTGTTGGGAAAACAACGGCAACAGCCGCGCTCGGGTCCGCCCTCGCGCAGATGGGCAAGCATGTCCTTCTTATCGACGCGAATTTCAGCGCGCCGAATCTCGCGCTTCATCTCGGTATTGTCAATCCTGCATACTCGATGCACGAGGTTCTGCAGAATAAGGCAAATGCACTAGGAGCGGTTGTGGAGACAGACTACGGGTTTGATGTCATTCCCGGAAGGCTCGGCCTGAAAAAAGTGTTCTATCCCGATTACCTGAAGCTGAAGGAAAAAATACAGCATCTGAGATACCATTACGATATGATACTGATTGACAGCTCGCCTACGCTTGACCACGAAACATTGGCCGCGATGCTTGCAAGCGACAGGCTTCTGATGGTCACAACGCCTGACCATGTAACACTTTCATGCACTTTGCACGCCATAAAAGTCGCGAAGCAGAAAAAAATACCGATTGCCGGGATAATTCTCAACCGCGTTTACAATAAAAAATTCGAGCTCGGCATCGAGGATATCGAGAAAATGACGGGAGTTCCTGTCCTTGCGGTTATTCCGCACGATACCGACTTCCCGAAAGCGCTTTCTGAGCTGAAGCCGAGCACGTTCGAGGCAAAAGAATCCGATGCTGTCGTAGAATACAAGAAGCTCGCGGCCTACTTAATCGGCATGAACTACGACGATAAACGGTTCATTACAAAAATAAAGAACATGTTCTCCAGGGTCCTGCCGAAGCAGGAAGTAAATCGACAGATTTCGAAGATTTAGATACATCTTATTATTTTAAGGCACGGCTGACGTCATGAAAAAATCCTTCATGGATTTTTTCGCGCTTGAAATTCTGATGAATTTCAATGCATTCCGTGCACAAATAGACGTTATAGAAGATATAGAAAAATTATTTCCCAAAAACTTCCGGCGCGCCATCAGGCGCGCTGATTTCAGCTTCTTCTTCCAGCTCTTTCTCGAACGGGCTTTCATGCTCCTGGCTTTCGGGATGCTTGCCGAGCCAGATATCTATCTCGTCGAATGGCTTTGCCTGCTCGAGATTGATTTTCCCCTGGTTGTCAAGATGAAGCAGCGGCAGGAAGCACGCGATGCGCTCGTTCCTTTCTTCCCCTGCAAGCTGGGTGAATGTCAGCTTCTCGTTCCTGCCTTTTGAAAAAAACGACCTTATCTTCAGGTAAAGCTCGCGGATTTTTTCCTTTATGTTTATCCCGGGCTTCGGAAGGACAAAATCGAAATTGCGCTTTATTCTCTGGGCGGTTATCATCTTCTTTATCCTCCTGTGCTCTGTATTGATTGCGCGGTCAAGGGCTGACATAAGCTCCTGAAGCGTTATTTTCCTGTTCCTCGGCAGGGGCGTTCGGGGCAGGATGTAGTTCTGGTCTTTCTCGAATTCCGAGGCAAAATCGACAAGGGACGACTGGCTGACAATCTCGTCCCTGTTTTTCTTCCTGTCAAACAGGATTTCGTCGATGCTCTGGATGTTATCATGAAGAATCTCGCTCTTTATGCGGAGAAGGATGGCCGCCGCAAGAAGGACTTTCGAGGATATGAAAAAAGCGCCTTCCTCCAGCTCCTGCAGATGCTGGACCCGCTCTACGTATTTTCTTGAAAGAAGGGAAAGGTCAATATCCCAGGGATCCAGCTGCTCTGTCTTTATCAGGTCGTATATGATTGCCTGCCAGCCGAGCTCGCGCGATACAAGCATGTCATAAAGCTGCTCCTGGCTTATTTTTGTCATAGAACAGGCAGGCAACCAAGGTTAAAAAACTTAATCCGGAGCAATCACAGGTATTTGCCACTTAGTAACTACTACTCAATTACTACAACCGAAAGATTTATAAAGTTGGGAGATATCAATTTCTTATCACCTCTTTTTACCCAGGAAAGGCTTGAGGGAGCGTCTTTGATTTTCCTGACTAGCCTTTCCCAGGGTTTTATTCCCTACAAACGGAGTTGTAATAATCACAAAAAATCAGTTTTTTGGCGGTTTGAACCATTATCTTTTTAGATTCTGGCCCGCTTTTTTTCATAATTTCTATATTACATAAATGCTTATAAATAAAATTCTTCTCTTGTAAAAATGGCAGAATCGTTGATTACAGGATGTGGCGAAACAGACGTGCAAGAGGCAGTCAAAACCATACCTGGACATAGTGAATTGGAAACTGCGGAAAAAAGGGTTCGCGAACTTGCAGATTTCATGGGTGTTGCTGTAGATATTTTTGATGGCTCAATAACCTATATTGGAAAGAAAAATATAGACAATCCAACTGCCCTAAAAAAAATCTATGAAATCAAGGCATATATTAACAAAGAAATACATCCAAAAATCGTAGATTTTTGCGCATCTTATAATGCCTGGCAAAAAGAAACAAATTATGAAGGCGCTCAACCGCTTTATTCCCATCCTGCACCATATCTGGGTAGAAACATTATGCTCCGAAATATATTAAGAGGCCTTGAAAAGAAATTGCTCGAAGAAGAAAAACCTAAGATTTAACCAGTGTATCTCGTCCTCGCCGCGGGCTCGGACTTCGCTTTAACCTCTTTTCTTGAAACATCCTTGTCGAATTTTGCCAGGCTCTCGTCAAGCGTTTTGAGAAGCGCTTCGGCTGTCTGCTTCGAGACAACAACCCGCGAGACGGCCTGCTTTGTCAATGTATCTACGAAAATCAGTGTTAGATAGCCCTCTTTTTTCCTTCCCTTTTTTGCCTCTTCATTCCTGACAAGGTTCGCGACAATCACATTGTCCGCGAACAGGGGGACTGTCCTCTTGATGTCTATTTGGACTTGCTGCGTTTGCTTTTCTTTTTGCTCAGCCATTTTACTTTTTTCATGTTTTTGTTTTTATATGTTTATATTATGATTTTGTTATCAGGTGCTACGTCAATGCACCGCGCGGCCTGAAAATCCGCGCCCCGATTTTATCAGGCATTATAGAGCGCGCCTCAGCGCGCCGCACCCTCATTTTTTCTGCTTGAACTCGGTATATCTGCATCTGCCGCAGTAAAACCTGTCTTTTGTCTCTGCGAGGAATATCCCCGGGCCGCATCTCGGGCAGAACTTCGCGGTCCTCTCGATCTTGTTTCCGGATATCTTGTATTTTTTCCATCTTTCGCTCGGCTTCTTCGGCTTTCTTTTTTTCTTGCCTTGCTTGACCCGTTTCTTCTCTTCCTTTTCCGGCTTTTCTTTTTCCTCTGGCATTTTTATTGGGCCTCCGCCGGCTTCGGTGCCGCCTCTCCTTTCACTTTTTTCTTCGGCTCAAATTTTTTGAATGACGCCTCTGAATCATAGACGTAAACAAGCGCTTTTGCCTCGTTCAGGCCGAATCCCTGGGAGACCTTTTTTGTTACAATAAGCTCCTTCGGCTTGTTCATTATTTTCGCGACTTCCTCCTGGATCTGCACATTCGATGGTGTCGCCTTGAAATCCTCCAGAATGACATTGCACTCTGTGCGCTCGACAAGCTTCTTTTCTTTTTTTGACTCGATTGCTGTTTTCATTTTATCTTAAACTTTGATTGCGAATACCCCTTTCTTCGTTATTCCCGCTTTTTTCGCTATCTCCGACTGCTCGGGATTAAGCATGATTATCCTGCCCTTGAAGCTTTCCGCGAACTCTGTACTGTTGCAAAGAGGGCATCGGTCTCCCTCGACAAAACTCATGCATTTTTTGCAGACACGAACTTTTTTTGCCATGCTAGAAAAAACCTCCTGTTTTTTCTGCGCGGGAAAAATCTGTGATTTTTGCCATTTTATTTATTTCTTCTTCTCCCTTGATTTAGCTTCCTTTGCCTCTGCCTTCGCCATCTTCGTGGCTGCCACGCCTTCCTTTCTTTTGTCGTCCTCTATCCACTCGATTTTTCCAAGCCCAGGCTGCCTCATTGTAAGCCCTATCTTTGGAGGCATTGTCTTGAATGAGATTGCGACAACGCGCGCCATGCACAAGTCGCCCTTTTTCAGCGCACGCTTCGAGTTTTTTCCCAGAAGGGAATCGCTCTTGCTGAAGCTGACAAAGTCATCCATTGTCTGGCTTATGTGGATCATGGCCTCTATCGCGCCTATGTTTATGAACGCGCCGAAGTTTGTTATCTGGGTAATCTGGCCGTAAACAAGCTCGTTGAGCTCCGGTCTGAATACAAGAAGCCTGAAAACAGAATCATAGTATGCGGCGGCGTCGCCCGGAATAAGGATTCCGTCGCCGACATTAAGAACATCCACGACTGCAACAACAGCACCCATATCCTCATCTATGTATCCCTCGTATATCCTCTCTAGCTGGGCCTTTACAGCCTCCTTGATTGTAAGGCCGAAGAGCTCTGGCTCCACCCGAACATGGTCTGCTATTTCAACGATATTGAACATTTTAAAAGCAAAATCCTTAGTTTTTTTTTATTTTTAAACCTTGCTAATTGCCCTAAACAAGCAGTTTTTTCTGCCTTATCGAGATAATCTTTATCCCTTCTTTTTTCAGCTTTTGCGCGAGCTCTCTGTCCATTGTAGCGACTGCGAAGTTTTTCCCGCCCGCGGCCTGAAGGCCGCGCGCTTTCTGCAGGATTGCGTCATCTGCATAGCCCTTTTTCGGCTTTACCTTGGTGTGTTTTATCATATCCAGGACAAAAGCGGCGCTTTCCTTGTCTTTTCCATTGGCTTTCTTCGACAGAACCTCAAGTTCGTAGGCGACTTCAGGGATTATCATAAGAGGGGTTTTCTCAAGCTCGCTCCAGAGCTTGAATTTTGCAGAATAAATCAAAAAATTCGTGTCTGGTATTATCAGCATTTTTTCGTTTTTTATATTGTTTATGATTTATTTTGCGCGGGATGACGTCAACCGCGCCCCGATTTTATCGGGCCTTATGGATGCGCGCCTCAGCGCGCAATCTCACTTTTTCAAATTGAAGTAATTGTAAAAATTCTCGGAGAGATTCAGCTCGAATGTCCTGCCTGCCCTTTTTGACGTGACGAGGCTGGACTGGATGAAATGCTTGATGTGGTCATATGCCTTGTTGCCCCGAATTTTTATCACGACGCTCTGCTTTATCGGCTGCTTATACGCGACCACTGAAAGAGTTTCCTGCTCGGCCTTCGTGAACTCGGCCTCGCCTGTCGCAAGGCAATTCGTGAGATAAGCGTATTCCTGCTGGATGTCCATTTTCCAGCTTTTCACGCCATAGACATCTGATTTGGTTAGGGTTATCGCGCCGTTCCCCGAGTTGTATTTGCCCTCGAGCTTCTGAAGAAGCTCGGCAAGCGTGATGGGATTTATGCTCGTGAGCTTAACCAGCTCATCCATGTTCAGCCATCTCGCGGCGAGGAACAGGGCTGCTTCGGTTTTTTTCAAAAGCTCTGTCTCCTGGTTTTGTTCATTGTTTTCCATAGTAATACAGGAGAAAGGCAAACTTTTAAGGTTTTCTAGAATCTGCTTTTTCATCCATTATGTTTATCCTGAATTCCCGCTTGCCGAAATGCCTGTTATTCATGCCGATATTCACGGGGTCTACAAAATCACCCATCATGTAAAAATCCAGATTTTTAATCCCTCCGCCAAGCTCCCCCTCAAGACCGCGAATGCTCACCCTTCTTTTGGATTTGTCAGGGCTGCAGTATCTTTCAAAAATAACATCATCCACTCTCTCGTTAACAAACACCTTAAACGTATCAACCCAAGACCCAGGCACAGGATTCTCGATGTATTCTCTTGTAACAGTCAGAACATCGGATATTCCCGAAGGAATGAAAAATTTCTCTCCGTTTTGCTCGTAAATCCCATTTTCACTATCTCCCACAAAAAAATAATTTACTTTCTTGTGAATTATTTTCATGATGTCCACTTTGGCCGACAAATTCATGCTTGTTTTGCCTTTGTTTTTCTGGTAATAAAGAGTGCTGCCTTCTGAAACATAAACTGTCGGGGGATTTGAAATTGCCATAATGAATGGCACAATCAAATTTATCAGGTTCATTTTAGATTGCAAACCTCAGGAGCGCTCCAATACCGCCTAGATTTCTGAACTGGATTCCCTCGTTTGTTTCGGTGGAGATGAAATGGACCTCTGAAGAGGTTGAAACAGCGGCTTTTTCAAGCTCAAGCGAAAGCTTTTTGTCGACTGATGTTGAAATTAAAAGCTCTGAGACCGCGCCTGACTCGAGGGCTTTTTTGACTGCGTCTTCTCTGTACGCGACTTTGTCAGGGGTTTTTCCCAATGCCGAGAAAAATTTCTCGAGAATCGCCTTTTCTTTCGTGATTTCCTCTTTCGCGAGCTCTTCCTGGCTCGCCTCTACAAGAAGCTTGAGGCCATGCTCGTCTGCATAGCCGATATCCTTGACTGCAAGGACTTTTCTTTTCAGCGTTGAGATAAGCTCGCCATCCTCGAGCCAGTCCTCTTTCGTCGGGCCCGGGCCTCCTACAATGATTGACTTGAGCTTCGGCATCGTGGAATAAATCTCCTTCACGTTGTCTGAAACACGCCTGTAAAATTCCTTTGACATCTCGTCACGCAAGCGCTCAAATCGCTGGGCGCTCTGGCCACCTGCCTTGAACTTGCCGGGCAGGCCGCTTGTGATGTGCCTTATCAGCTTGATGTTCTTTCCCTCGAGAACTCCGAATGACGCCTCTTTCCTGTCCACGACAACCAGGCCGAAAACCTCGCTGACCTCGAGCATCTCCTTCAGAGGATCGAGGACAAAAACCTGGTCGCATCTGTAAAACCTGACATGGAGCGGCTGGGTCGGCTCGACAGTCCATATTTTTATGTCTATCTGGCCCTCGTTTTTGCTGACATTCCCGCAGAAAATGGCCAGGCCGTTGTCCGGGATTTTCTTGTAGAGCTTCAAATGGCGCAGAATCCTTTCAAGCGCGTCTATGACATTGTTTTTTGTCGTCTTGCTCTTGATGTTCTGGGCAGTGCTCTGCTCAGACATGATCTGCGAGGTTATCTGGTTGATATTCGAGCCCGTAGGGGCGTAAATCGTGACAAGCTCGGTGTGCCTGCCCCTGTATCCTTCAAGCTCCATCAGAAGCTCTTTCAGCTTAACCCTATCCGCTTCTTCCATATTTTGACAAGTAACTTATTGTTTAAAAAACATTCTAAACGCTAGATGAACTGGATCTCGAACGCGCCTTCTTTTATCTCGCGCGCGGCCGTGACTGCCTTTATGTCCTTCATGAAATCCTTCAGCTCCTTTGCTTTTTCCTTTTCGATTGTCAGGATTATCTCGGCCTTCATCGATTTCTGGCTTATGCTCTTCTGGTGGCGGACCTTGCCGATGATATCTATAGCGATGTCCCCTTTCTTCTCGAGCTTTTCATCAATCATCTTTTTGTCTTCCTTCGGCCATTCGCCGACATGGATGCTTTTTTCTTTCTCGAACTTCCTGAAATGCTCCTGGTAAATCTCCTCTGTTATGTGAGGCATTATCGGAGCGAACAGCTTCAAGAGGGATAACAAGGCGCTGTAAAGGGCATACTGCGCGGAGATTTTCTCGGCTTCTGTCTCCGGCTGGTAAACCCTCTTCTTGATTATCTCGAGGTAATTGTCGCAGAAAGTGTGCCAGAAAAAATTCTCAAGCTCTGCCTTTGCCTTCGAATACTCGTAATTTTCAAAAGATTCTGTGCATGATTTCACAAGATTATTCAGTTTTGACAGGAGCCAGAGGTCGAAGACCTCGGGCTTTTTCGGTTTCGGCATTTTCGCCAGGTTCGGGGAAACAAACTTCGCCGCATTCCATAATTTGGTTATCGTCTTTTGGCCTGCAACAAGCTCTTTTTCCTGATACGGGATGTCCTCCCCGAGTTTCGAGGATGCTGCCCAAAACCTCATTGCATCTGCTGAAAATTTTTCAAGGACCTCGAACGGCTCTATCGCGTTTCCTGCTGACTTGTGCATTGCCTTGCCTTTTGCATCCAGAATCATTCCGTTCACCATTATATTTTTCCAAGGAATGCTCTTGAAATGATAAATCGATTTTACAATCGTGTAAAATGCCCAGGTCCTTATTATCTCATATCCCTGCGGCCTCAAGTCCTCAGGAAGATTTTTTTCAAAATTTTTATTCTCTGTCCAGCGCAGGGCTATCTCTGGCGTCAGCGATGATGTAAACCATGTGTCAAACACGTCTTTGTCCGGCTCAAAAGCGCTGTTTCCGCACAGGCATTTTGATTTCAGCCTGGCTTTCATGGGATCCACGGGAAGCTGTTTTTCATCTGCAAGAATCTCTTTTCCGCATTTTTTGCAATACCAGATCGGAAGCGGGACGCCGTAATGCCTTTGCCTTGAAATAAGCCAATCCCAATTCAGGCCATTTACCCAGTCCTCATATCTTTTGATGAAAAAAGAGGGATGCCACTTTACTTTTCTGCCATAATCTATGAATTCCTTTTTGTGCTCGAGAAGCTTGAGCTTCCATTGTTTTGTAACAAAAAACTCGATAGGAGTATGGCATCTCCAGCAGATTCCGACCGTCTGCTCCAGACTTTCTTGCTTCTCGAAAAGCCCTTTCTCCTTGAGCGCCTCGATTATTTTTTTTCTTGCTTCGTTTAATTTAAGGCCTTTGTACTCGCCTGCAAGATAGTTCAGCCTTCCGTCTTCAGTTATCATCAGTTTCAGCGGCAGCTTGTAGTTTTTCCACCATTCGATGTCTGTCTTGTCCCCGAATGTGCAGATCATGACGATGCCTGTCCCGAATTCAGGGTCGACTTTTTCATCTTTCATTATCTTCACTTTCTGCCCGAAAATAGGAACCGTTGCATTTTTTCCTACCAGATCTTTGTACCTCTTGTCCTTCGGATTGACAAAAATGCCTACGCAGGCAGGAAGGAACTCAGGCCTTGTTGTCGCGATCAGGATATCTTTGCCATTTTCCAGCTTGAATTTTATATAATTAAGAAGGGTGTTCCTTTTAGCATCTTCCACATCTGCCTGCGCCAAAGCAGTCTTGCAGTCAGTGCACCATAAGCTAGGCTCCTCACCCCTGTAAACCAGATTTTTTTTGTAAAGGTCGATAAATGAATATTGCGCTGTTTTTATTGCATTTGCGCTTATTGTGGAATAAAACAAGCTCCAGTCAAAGCCGAGACCCAGGCTTATCAGATCTGATTTTGCGACTTTTTCAAGAATCTCTGTCTCTTTTCTGCAGAGCTCGATGAATTTTTCCCTTGGCATGTCTGAAGATTTTATTCCGTGCTTCTTCTCAACATATCTTTCAGTAGGATGACCGTTGTCATCAAACCCTATCGGAAGAAAGACGTTGAAGCCCTGCATCCTCTTGAACCTCGACACCATGTCGAACAAAGTGTATGAATATGCATGGCCCATGTGTGGCCTTCCCGAGATATACGGAGGCGGCGTGTCGACTGAGAAAACCTTTTTTTTGCTCTTTGGATTGAAGGCATAAACCTTCTCCCTTTCCCAGAAATCCTGCCATTTTCTCTCGATAGCGTGGATATCCAGGCTGCTTTCACTCGCTTTTTCCATCCAACAATCATGCGAAGACATTTTTTAAATATAGCGATGCTATCCCGAAAACTATTTAAATCAAATTTGGCTGTTTTTCCCGATAAAAATGTCTTTGAAAAAGGGGATTGAGTTCGGCAACAGAGGAATGCCTTCTGAAACAAAAGAAAAGATATTTCTTGCAATATTCCTGGTTTTTGCCATAACAGCCACCATTCTTCTTTTCAAGTCGCCTTTTTCAGGGAGCGCGATATCCCAAGTAACTCTTAACAAAAGCGTTTTCAACGCATCGGAGCTTTTGCAGGGAAAAATATCCCTTGAGCTGCAAGACGGGGATTTGATCCCTCAGAATTCTACCGCAAACATTTACATAAGCTCAAATGCGCCGAGATGCCAGACAAAATATGTCTGCGCAAACAACCAGACAGTGGCTTGGTACAATGCAAGCGACTGTTCAATCATAAATCCTGATCCTGAAACAACTTGCTGCACGCAACGCGGCAGCTGCATAAATCTTGTAAGGGACGGTTATTTTGAAATAAGCGGCTCTAAGGCAGACTGGATATACTGGATACCAAGACCGACTACGCTTCCCCCTCCTGAAAAGCTCAGCGACTCGACATATGCCGCCGCTATCGATACCTCATATGCAACACAGGCTGTTGATTACACTATCTATCAGGGGCTTGCAAGAGGTGTAAAGATAATTGATCTCAAAAGAGGAGAAATAACAACATGCACGGATTCAGATAATGGAAACAACATAACTGTCAAGGGGACATGCACTGATTCATTGGGCTCATTCCCCGACAGTTGCTATAACTCCACACATGTAATAGAGCTGATATGTTCTGCGAACGATGCCTGCGCTTCTATGATGATTTCCTGCGGTACGGGAAAAACATGCGCATATGGCGCGTGCACTTCATCTGGAACAAGCTGCACAGACACGGATGGTGGAAATAACGTTAATGTCAAGGGGACATGCACTGATTCTGCGGGTTCGCACACCGATTATTGCGATGCAAACAACATAGGATACCATGAGTATGTCTGCGAGGCAGACAACCTATGCCACGATTCGCCTGGCTCGTGCTTATATGGCTGCGCAAATGGCGCGTGCAATCCAAACCCTGGAGGCTGCACTGATTCAGACGGCGGAAACAATGCAGCTGTCAAGGGGACATGCACTGATTCTGCGGGTTCGATCAGCGACAATTGCTACAACACCACTCATTTAACAGAAATGGTGTGCTCGGCGAGTAATGCCTGCGTTTCTATATTCCCAACAATTTACTGCGGCGCAGGAAAAATATGCTCAAATGGCGCGTGCATCTCTTCCACAGCCCCGACTGTAACCCTCAGATCGCCTGTAAGCATCACAATTTCTGCTGGAAGCAACACATTCAAATGGATAGCTGAAAGATTTGCAACAGGGCCGACATGTGATTTATACATGAAAGCTCCTGGAGCAGCGTTATTTTCAAAAGCGGCGACCAAAGCCTGCACGAACGGGGTGGAATGCAATACACCAATTACATTAAGCGCAACTGGAAGCTATTCATGGAAAGTCAATTGCTCAAACAGCACAGGGGCAAAGGCAACATCATCCACAGAAAGCTTTTCAGTCGGAGGAGGGCCGCAGCCCCAAATCATCCTGCTTTATCCCAGCAATGCGGCAAACATCAAAATAGGAACAAATGTCGGCTTTGAATGGAAACCAGCACTGACGTCTACAACCACAGGAGCGCAGTTGAATTGCTACCTTAAACTCACCACACCTGGAGGACAAGCTACAGCTTACAAATCATGCAACAATGGCGCAGAATGCACTTACTCCATTCCTTTATGGACATTAGGAGGATACAGCTGGAAAGTAACATGCGGCAGCGCGACATCTGAAACAAGATCCATCACTGTTAAAACAACTGTAACAGGAACAGGGAGCGTCATAAGCGGAAACACCATAACTGGATTCTATACAGCAACCTGCGGAAATGGTGCGTGCGAAGCAGGAGAAATAACATCGTGCCCTCAGGATTGCGGAGGAGGACAAGGAATCGTGGTGGACAATTACAGCAGCTTGAGTTTCCTTACATATCTCTCAGCATCATCCCCGTGCGCATCTGAAGTCATGCTGAAAGGAAACACCACAAGCGGCGTAAAAAGAAACCTGCACTATTACATGCTTTATGACACTACCGGCAACTGCCTCTTACCTGCATCAAATGCGACTGACAAATACGTCAATGTAGCAGAAATATCACAAGGATGGGTTGACCATGGAAAGAGCATTTACGCCGACTGGATGAATTCTTTCACAGACAATGGAAGAGAGAATGACACGATATACGAAATATGGCTTATTTCCCACGGAAAGCCGGATCACGGGCAGAAAATATATTTCGACAGCGTGAAGATCGCAAAATGGTCTGCAACAAACGTCTCCTCAAACTGCGCAGCAAGAGGAAAAACATGCTGCATCAACAACACAGGCATCGGAGAATATTACGGATCGCAATTAACCTGCAACGAAGGATATGAATGCTGGTCAAGCTGCGCAGACAGCGTATCCTGGCCTCTGCCTACATTCATTTCAAAATCAGACAGCAGCAGCAAGAAAAACCTGACATACGGATTATTCTATGAAGTTAGTAATAATAACTACATCGGAGGAGAAGGAAATGGATATGCATATTGTTTAAACACTTCATCCAATTCACCTCTATCAAGCTGCCGCGACTGGGACAACATATACACTGTAAACGCGAGCAGAACAGGACTGAAAGCGCCAAGACAAAACGGAGATTACCTGCTTAACTTTGACCTGACATACGGGACAGGTGATAGCAGAGTAGTGATAATCAATGCAAGCACTCCATTCAGTGTAGGAAATGCGACTGCAGTGGAAGACTGCGTCTGGACAAATACAACCGGCTGGAGAAGCTGGAGCGAGTGCGATTCATTGGGATACAGAACGAGAACAAGAAACTGCACAGCCATCAACAGCCCATGCAACGATATAAACAGCACAGAATGCACGACTGAAACAAGATATGATGAAAGCTGCGGCGGCACAGGTTTAAGGCCTTGCACGACAGACGATTATCAGTGCAGTGCTTGGAATCCTTCGGATGAAAATTGCACGGCAAATGAAACCCAGACAAAAAGCTGCACATTGAAAGATCCTGCTGCCTGCGACTTGTATGCAAGCGGTTCCACAGCACCGGTTGCAACAAAACTCTGCGCCAAAGAACAACCCCACAAAAGCAAACTCTGGCTATGGATATTGTTAATCATATTGCTGCTTGCGGCAGTAATATTCATCATATTGAGGCTGAATAAAAAGAAAGGCGGGAAAAAAGCGGTCGCCCCTCCTGAGCTCATTTCTTACATAAAGGATGCGCTGGCAACAGGCGCGACAAAAGCGGAAATAGCAACGAGACTTATCCAAGCAGGCTGGCCGAGAGAAAGCGTCGATGCCGCAATGAAAGCGCTGAGAGTTTAATTCAGCATCAACAGGTTTTTTTATATCTGTTATTCATTAGAGCGCGGGCGCGCCATGCGAAATCTTTTTAATGCCAATTAAATTATACACTCTATGAAATTCAGGGCGATAATAACCGCGATTCTGCTTATCGCATTGGTGTTTTTCCAGCAGGGATGCCGGATGGAAGACGGCGGTCTGAAAGAGTGCTTTACAGACGGCGACTGCTCCAAAATCCAGATAACTTGCTGCCCATGCGCAACAGGAGGCACAGAGATGTGCGTTTCAGATACCCTTGCGCCTTTATACAATGAAAAGCTGAAAAGCTGCCCTCCTGAGAATGAATTACTGTGCATGGCCAATAACAACTGCAAAATAAACGTGTGCGAATGCGTAAACGGAATATGCCAGAAAAAATAAAGGACAGAAAGCTGAGAATGCTTTCCACATTGCGGGAGAAAAGGCACTATCTTGTCCTCACATCAGGCGAATCCTGCGAAGACGATATAAAAAAGGCGATTCTTGATTTTATCGGAACCTTGGGCTATGCAAAAGCCGGCGTTTTCTTCGTAGAGCAGGACAAAGTGAACGACAAGCATTTTTATTTCATTGTAAGTGTAGTTACAAAGCATGTCGATGAAGTCAAGGCAGCCATCGCGCTGATGAAAAAGCCGAGAGTCAGATGCATCGGCGTCAGCGGGACCATCAAAAAGGCAAAAGAGAAATTTCTGAGCTCTGTAAAATAATTCTATATTTTAAAGAAATATTATCTAGGCGCCTGACGTCAGCGCGCCTTAGAAATAAAATTTACGCGATATAAATGCAAAACTCACTCTGTCTTCTCAATCGCGTCAAGAATTGAATCTGTCTCGTTCATGACATGCTGCATCACGTCTTTTTCCGTTGCGCCTGGATTCTGCTGCATGAACTTCAGCGCGCGCGAGATTGCGGCGATAGCAGCGACCTTTGCGCTCTTGTCGCGCGTTATGCTAGGGTTCGAGAGGACTTTCTGGTAAACCTCGGAATTCTGGACATCCAAAAGGTCTTCAATCTTGTCCTTGTAGCCGAATGCCTTTGAGACTGCAACCATCATCGCGCATTTAACCTCGTTTCTGTCCATTTTCTCTCCTTTTACATGCTTATCATACTGCCCGGCTTTTTAAAGATTATTGCACTGATTTGGTAGTTTTGCCGACGAGAACTCACAATCCCTTCTTCTTGAAATACACTTGCAGCATTTCTATAAATCCTTCACACAATTTGCCTGGCTCTTTCTTGATCATCTCCTTCAATTTAGGCATTGTGATATATTCAACAGACTTCACCTCCGACGGATCGATGCGCATCTCCTCTATTTTGTAATCTCCACTGACTTCCCAAAGTGTGATGAACCTGTTGTTAATATAAGATTTTGAATAATCTATCCTATTCTTAGATATTTTAACGAATTTTGATTTTGGAATATTCAATCCGAGCTCTTCTTTGACTTCTCTGACAATGCCTTCAAGATAATCCTCATCATAAGGAAAATGCCCTGACGCAGAGTAATCCAGCAACCCGCTATTCCCTCTTTTTTGGACAAGAATTTCGTTCTTTGAATTAACAATCAGAACAGAAGTTTCCCTGTGCAATCTTCCACCTGCATGTTTTTTTCTTGGACATTTGTCTATTATGTTGTCATTGTCATCAACAACTGCAACAATCTCTTCAGGAGTGTGGGGAGTTTCCATTTTTTCATTCAATGTAAATCGCAGGCTTGCCAAGCTTCGCCTTGCCTGCCTTGTTCTGGGGATCGTGCTTGCTCTTGTCGTTGACTGCGAAGATGTCTATCTTGCACGAGAACTCGAGCGCGAGTTCTTTTGCATTGTAAGAGGATATTTCTTTCGGGATTGTGTAGATGCAGATCCGCTTCGGCGTCCTGTTGATTATCCTCAGAACATTCCTTATGTCGCTGCTGAGCTGCCCAGAGGCCTTTTCCTGCTGCTCGAAAGCGGGATTTATCTTTTTTTCGTCGCATTCCGGCCATTCTGCTGTCGAGATGAATGTCTTGTTGCCGAGGGCGTGCCAAAGCTCCTCGCAGATATGGGGCGCAAACGGGGAGAATATTTTCAAAAAAGTTTCGCGCGCTTCTTTGCCCTCTTCTCCATTGAATGAATCAAAAAGATCCCTTATCCTGATTATTGCAAGATTATACCTCAGACTCTCGATGTCTTCTGTAACGTCTTTGATTGTTTTATTGAGCTTGCTTTCAATCCTTTCAGACGATTTGCCTGGCTTGCTTTTTTTTGCCGAATCTATATAGTCATAAACTTTTTTTATGAATCTAGCGCTGCCCTCTATCTCTTTGCCGCTCCATAGGAAGTCCTTGTCAGGCGAAGCCACGGAAACAAGATACATGCGCAAAATGTCTGCGCTGTATTTTTTGATTATGTCCAGAGGATTCACGACATTCCCCCTTGATTTTGACATGACTGCGCCATCCTCGCCGTGAACCATTCCCTGATTGAATAGTCTTATGGCGGGCTCATCAATGCCAAGCAGGCCGATATCACGAAGGAATTTTGTATAAAACCTGAAATAAATAAGATGCATGCAGGCATGCTCCGCTCCGCCGATATAGAAATCAATAGGCATCCAGTACGTCGCCTTTTTCCTGTCAAAAATCTCTTTGTTGTTCTTGGAATCGCAGTATCTCAGGAAATACCATGATGAATTGACAAAAGTGTCCATTGTGTCTGTCTCCCTTCTTGCGCTGCCCTTGCATTTCGGGCATTTTGTCTTGACAAACTTCTCATTTGTGACCAGGGGATTGCCTTTCCCGAATTCGACTTTTTCAGGCAAGATCACCGGAAGCTCTTTCTCAGGCACAGGAACAATACCGCATTTATCACAATAAATTATCGGGATGGGAGTCCCCCAGTATCTCTGCCTCGAGATGAGCCAGTCACGAAGCTTGTAATTGACTGTTCTTTTTCCAAGCTTGTTTTTTTCAATATAATCTGAGATTTTTCCTATCGCTTCTCTGCTGTTTGTCCCGTCAAACTTGTTTGAATTGATAAGGATGCCTTCACCAACATGTGCCTCTTTTAATTCGCTGATTTTTTTATCTTTCGGCTGGATAACGATCTTTATCGGCAGTTTGTATTTTTTCGCGAACTCGAAATCGCGCTGGTCATGGGCAGGGACAGCCATCACCATTCCGCAGCCGTATTCTGCCAGGACAAAGTTGCCTGCATAAACTGGAACTTTTTCATTAGTCATAGGATTTACAGCGTAGCTGCCTGTGAAAACACCCTCTTTTTCAAGCTCTTCAAGGCCTTTTTCGCTTGTGGATTTTATTTTTTTGACAAAAGATTCTGTCTCTTTTTTCTGTTTTTCTGTGACAATCTCCATCAATCTCGGATGCTGCGCGGAAACAACCATAAATGTAACGCCATGGATTGTGTCCGGCCTTGTCGTGAAGATGGGCCATGTCTTGCCGTTTATCTTGAAATCAATCTCTGTGCCGTGGCTTTTTCCTATCCAGTTTTTCTGCATTGTTTTTATCATTTCAGGCCATCCCTCGAGCTTGTCTATGAAATCATACAGCTCGGATGCATAATCTGTGATTTTGAAGAACCATTGCTCAAGCTGCTTTATTTCAACATCTGTATCTTCATGCCTCCAGCATTTTCCGTTATGAACCTGTTCATTAGCAAGAACAGACTGGCATTTGGAACACCAGTTTACCGATGATTTTTTTCTGAAAGCCAGGCCTTTTTCAAACATTTTCAGGAAAACCCACTGGTCCCATCTGTAATAATCAGGATCGCTTGTCTCTACAAGGCGCGACCAATCATAGCTGAGGCCAAGCGCTTTTTGCTGTATGGTGAAATTTTTTATTGAATTCTCGGTGTATGTTTTTGGATGAATCCCTTTTTTGATAGCCGCATTTTCAGCAGGCAGACCTAAAGAATCGTAGCCGAATGGGTGCAGGATATTGAAGCCCTGCATTCTTTTGAATCTTGCCATGACATCGCCGATAGTGTAATTGAAAGAATGACCCATGTGCAGGCCCTCTGCGCTTGGATAAGCGAACATCTCAAGACAATAGAATTTTTTCTTGCCTTTCTGCCATTTTGCCTCGAATATCTTCGCTTTTTCCCACTCTTTCTGCCATTTTGCCTCGATTGCGGCAAAATCGATCGCTTTTTCTTCCTCTGTTTCCGCGCCCTTTTTCATACTGCAGGAAGCATATTTTATTTTATAAATTTATCCAAGCATGCTAAGTATAAACTTTTAAAAATACCTAACTCTTATATTAAATATGGGTGAAAAAAAAGAGGTAGAGAAGATAGCATGGGGCAACAAAACGTGCGAGAAATGCCCGAGGGCAAATGTCCTTAAAATGTCGGAAATAGGGCTCGCGATAAACACATATGACGATATATTCTCTGACTTCGACCCAAGGCCATATTCTCAGAGGGCGATGTCTGATGATTTTCTGCTTGAGGCAAAAAAGGCAAGCAAAGAAAAGGTTTCCGGGACAATAGAGCTGAAATTTCTTGTCCCGAAAGACCAAAGGAATGCAGAGCACGAATTCACGATAAAAAGGCGGCTTCGCGAGCATTTCAAGAAGCACCATGATCAGATGCACAATGAAGTCAAGCAAATAGCCTCAAGAGGAATATATTTCATAATTGTAGGAATAATCCTGATGTTTTTTGCAACCCTGATACTGTTCAAATACCCTTACAAAACAATGCTCTCGAATTTTCTGGTCATCCTTTTCGAGCCAGGCGGATGGTTCTTCTTCTGGGAAGGCCTCGGGCAGATTGTTTTCGAGACAAAAAAGAAGCGGCCTGACCTCGAGTTCTACGAGAAGATGGCCAAGTGCGAGATAGGCTTTCTTAGCTACTGAGCGAAATATTTAAATAGTATATATTTCTCCGTGTATACATAAAAATATACCAGATATACACAAAAAAATGCCAATTACTGATTTATTCGACGAGATTGTTGCATGCAAGGACTGCGGAAAAAAGATGCAGAGAAATGAGATTTTCAAAAACGGGTGCAGGATACGAGTTCTGGAATGTTCGCGCTGCAACAAAAAGATATATCACCCTGCAGATGTAGAGGAATATAAAAAATTCGCGAGCTTGAAGCAGAGACCATTCAACGTCAAACTTAGGATTGTCGGAAACAGCTACACTGTGAGCATTCCGCGCGAGATAATCAATTTCCAGGAGGATATGCACCAGGAGATGAGAAAAGAAATTGAAAGAATGACCAAGATCGTAAGACTGTGCCTGGAAGAGCCGGGAAAAATTTCCATGATGTTTGATAAGGAAAAGGAGGACGAGGAACAATGACAGGAGTTAAACTGAAAGTCATCGAGGCGCTGCAGGAGGACGCATACAAGGGGATTGCAAGAATGGACACCGCTACGATGCGCACTCTTAATGTCCATCCAGGCGATGTTGTCGTTATTGCAGGAACCCGCGAGACAGTCGCAATTGTCGACAGGGGATATCCTGCAGACGTAGGTGGGCAGGTCATCAGGATTGACGGAATTTTAAGAAAAAATGCAAAGACAGGAATCGGCGAGCTTGTAAATGTGACGAAAGCCGATGTTAAAGAGGCAAAGAAAGTCGTTATCGCGCCTATACAGAAAGGCATTACTGTGCAGGCAGAGGGCGGCGCGCTTCAGGCGCTCAAGAATAGCATGCTTGGAAGGGCTGTAATGACAGGCGACATGGTTGTAATGGGAGGCGTCCAAAGAAGACGCGACCTTATGGCAAGCTCATTCGAGGATATTTTCGAGATATTCGGCCAGGCATTCGGGGAGAGTGGCGGCCTGGGATTCCAAGGCTTTGATTCTAAATTCATAGTTGCGTCAACTGCGCCAAAACAGGCAGTCATAATCACAGAGAGCACAGAACTCGTTCTAAGCCCCAAGGCAATCGAAATAATGGAAGACAAGATACCTGAGGTCACTTATGAGGATATCGGCGGTCTTGATGAGGAAGTAAGGAAAATAAGAGAAATGGTTGAGCTTCCGCTGAAGCATCCTGAGATTTTCTCAAGGCTTGGCATAGAGCCGCCGAAAGGGGTTCTGCTTTACGGCCCGCCTGGAACAGGAAAAACATTGCTGGCGAAGGCAGTCGCTACAGAGAGTGATGCAAATTTCCTGCTTTTGAACGGCCCAGAAATTATGAGCAAGTTTTACGGAGAGAGCGAGAAAAAAATCCGCGACCTTTTCGAGCAGGCTGCGAAAAACGCGCCGAGCATTATTTTCATTGACGAGATTGACGCGATTGCACCGAAGCGAGAGGAAAGCTTCGGGGAAGTTGAGAGGCGTGTTGTCTCGCAGATACTGACATGCATGGACGGTCTGAAATCAAGAGGAAGGGTTGTCGTTATCGGCGCGACAAACATACCCAATTCAATCGACCCTGCATTGAGAAGGCCGGGAAGATTTGACCGGGAGGTTTCAATCGGCGTTCCTGACAAAAAAGGGCGGGAAGTTATTCTGAAAATCCACACAAGAAACATGCCTATCACAAAAGAAGTTGATTTGAAAGAGCTGGCCGCGATAACTCACGGCTTTGTAGGTGCTGACTTGTCTGCGCTCTGCAAAGAAGCTGCGATGAACGTGCTCCGGAGATTGCTGCCAAAATTCAAGCTGAAAGAGGACGAGGCAATTCCCAAGGAATTGCTCGAGAAACTACAGGTCACTGAAAAAGACTTCAGGGATGCGCTGAAATTTGTCTCGCCGAGCGCGATGCGCGAGGTTTTGGTTGAAAGCCCGAATGTAAAATGGACAGATGTCGGCGGACTGGAAAAAGTGAAGAATGACCTGAAAGAGGCTGTCGAGTGGCCTCTGAAATATCCCGACGCGTTCAAGAGAATCGGAATAAAGGCGCCAAAGGGAATTTTGATTTACGGCCCTCCTGGAACAGGAAAAACGCTTTTGGCGAAGGCAGTCGCGACAGAAAGCGAATCCAATTTCATCCAGGTAAAAGGCCCGAGCCTGCTTTCAATGTGGGTTGGCAAAAGTGAGGAAGGAGTCAGAAAAGTTTTTGAGCGGGCAAAGCAGGTCGCGCCGTGCATTGTTTTCTTTGACGAAATAGACTCGATTGCATCAAGCAGAGGCCGCGACATTGGAACTCATGCAACTGAGCGAGTACTAAACCAGCTGCTTGCCGAGATGGATGGAATTGAGGATCTGCACGACATTGTCGTTATCGGAGCTACAAACAGACCTGACATGCTTGACTCTGCGATTCTGAGACCTGGAAGATTCGACAGAATCATAGGAATATTCGCGCCAAACAAGGAGGAACGCCTGGAGATTTTCAAAGTTCACACGAAAAATATGCCTATTTCAAAAGATATCAATCTGAAGGCAATGGCTGAGAAAACAGAGGGATATTCCGGCGCAGACATAGAATCGGTATGCAAGGAGGCTGGAATGCGCGCGCTCCGTGAGAACATAGAGGCAAAGGAAGTCAAGAAAAAACATTTTGACGAGGCGCTGAAAGAATCTGGGCCGAGCATCTCGAGCGAAACAATAAAAGAATACAAAGATGTCGAGAAAAACTACTTGAGAAATCCGGGCGCGTCGCTTGAAAAGCCGTCAAAGAGCTATACAGGGTAGGCGCGACTGACGGACGCGCGAGATGAATAATATAAGATATAAACAATTATCGGCGCTTCATTCAGCTGCGCCGGTCAAACGCTCAACAAAATCATGGCTTTCAAAAAGTTTCTTGAAAAATTGTTTTCACTTGATAAATTGAAATTCTCGAGAATCATAATCAGAAAGGATGTTGTTGAAAATATGTGCGAATTCGCACGAGCCAACTATCCTAATGAATTTATTGCATTTCTCGAGGGAGAAGTGAAAAACAAAGTTCTTTTCATTTATGGCCTGATATACCAACCTTTCGGCAAATCCAGAAGGTCTGCTTTTACCAATATAAACATGCCCACACTTTCACATCATGTCGGCTCTGTGCACAGCCATCCAACGCACAATTCGATGCCTTCAAGAACCGATTTGGCAAGCTTCAACAAGAGAGGAGCAGTTCATATCATAATCAGCTATCCTTACGCTCCTGAAGACATCAGGTGCTATGATTTTAACGGCAATCGCGTTTATTTTGACATTAGATAAATTTCATTCAATTTTCGTCAGAACTTCGCATCCATCTTTCGTAACGAGTATCGTATGCTCGGCCTGCGAGACAGGATGCTTGCTTGTCTCGACGAGCTGCCTGAAATGGTGCAGTGCCTGCGCCTGTTCCAATAATCTTAACGAGAATAATGCGCGAGTTCCGAATTTCTTCACAAGCCATCTTGCGGAGAAAGGCAATTCCTTGTACTCTTTTTCGATATAATCCAGCATTTTTCTGGCATTCGCATCGCGGACAGAAACATTTCTCTCGAAGCGGTAAATCCCGGACGGCGCGCCGTCCTGCACAATGCCGTCGCCATGAGTGGCGAACGGCTCGATTGCGATGACCATCCCCTCTTTCAGCTTTGTTGTATTTCCGTTATCGTAATTAGGAATGGAAATCCCTGCATGAAGATGCCACCTGTCAAGCTCATGGCCGCCGAGATTCCTTATGGCTGCTGCGCCGGATGCGTTTGATGTTTCCTGGATGATGTGCCCGATTTCCCCTAGAGTTATTCCTGGCCCGATTATTCTGATGGCCTCAGCCAGCGCATGTTCTGAGGCCTTTATCAGGTCCTTGTGCCTGTGGTCGGGCGTCAGGTCGATTGAGCACGCAGTATCTGAAATAAACCCGTTGATGTTTGCGCCGATATCTATCTTCAAAAGGCCCTGCGCGATTGTCTTGTCGCCATATGCGGGCGTGAAATGCGCGGCAATCTCGTTGATGCTGAGATTTATCGGAAAAGCGAAATCTGTCTTCAGCTCAGCCGCTTTTGCCTCGACTTTCTCCGCAATCTCAAGAAGGGGCATTCCGGGCTTTGCGATCTTCTTCGCATAAGCCATCAGCTGGCCCGCCATCTTCCCGGCCTCGCGCCATTTTTCGAGCTCTTTCTTTTCCATGCTTTCAGGAATCCTGCATTCTTTTTAAATTTAATCAGGATTGAATAAAATGCGCACTAAATCATATAAAAACTTTTAAAGAAAAAAGCGCTAGCAATATAATGAGTAAATTGAACGACTTGATTGCAAAAACATATTCTAGAAAACTCAATTTAGAGGAGATCTTCAGATCGTGGTTCAGACAGGGTGTGGTCATTTACAATAAAGACGAGTACGTGCTGGGGATGTGGAAGGTGGGTAACCCCCCAAAAGGTGGAGAGCTTCTTGATTTCGATCTATCAAGTTACGAGGGAAGCGCATATGTGGGGAAGAAAGAATATGAAATAATTGAAAAAGAGATAGAGAGGACAGGGGATGCAAATCTTTCCTCGATCATGAAAGAAACTCCGCTGGAAAAAGAGCTGGAAAAGGCCTTCATTGAACTGAACATATCTAAGGAAAACGAAGATTCATTGAAATATTATTTAGATCCTGTTAAAAGCAAGGACAGAGACACCTACAATCACTGCGTAAGGGTCAGCCTTTTAGGCATAAAAGTTGCAAGGCACAAAGCAATGGATGAAAAAGCCCTGTTCTATCCCGGATTGCTCCACGATACTGGAAAGGCATTCATCGATTCATCCATACTAAAAAAAGAAAATTTGAATGAAGAAGAGATGAAGGAGATGAAAAAACACGTCGAATACAGCCACCATTTTGTTTCGGGACCTTTTGAATTCTCTGCAAGAGTGATAGCGCTCCATCACAAATATCAGGAAAAAAGCTATCCTGAGAAAATGCCCGAGTCTGCAATAAATATAGAGCTTTCTCCACAAACCGAAGAAAAAATAAAAATCTGCTCCAGATATCTTGCAATAATAGACAAGTATGATGCTGGAACATCTAGGCTCAACAACAGGGCATTCGAAATAATCAAAACTTATGAAAGCTTCAAAAACTATCTCTGTGCAACAAATCCAGATCAAAAAGAGCTCATAAACGACCTGTATGCGTGCGGGATTTTCAAGCGAGGCTAGCCCTATTTCAGATATTCTTGAGAATAATAAATCTTAAATAGCATCGTTATCTTGTATTGAAATAAAAACAGGGACATTTCATGACATACATAAAAAAACTGCATCTTGAAGGGTTCAAAAGCTTTGCAAAGCCGACAGATCTCGTGTTCGACCGGGGATTGAATGCTGTTGTGGGGCCCAACGGGGCAGGCAAATCAAACCTTACAGACGCCATATGTTTTGTCCTGGGGAGGCTGAAAATAAAGAGCATGAGGGCTGCAAAGGCCGCAAATCTCATATACAACGGCGGGAAGGAAGGGAAGCCGGGCCAGCACGCCAAAGTAAGCGTGGTTTTCGACAATTCAGACAACATTTTCGCGCTTCCAGGCAGCGAGGTCGAGATAACAAGAATCGTGAAAAAAGACGGAACTTCAGTTTACAAGATAAACAGCGAGACAAAAACAAGGCAGGAAATCCTGGAGCTGCTTTCGCAGGGAGGGATAGACCCTGACGGATTCAACATAATTTTGCAGGCAGAAATCAACGGGATTGTCGAGATGCATTCTGAGGAGAAAAGGCAGCTTGTTGAGGAAATCTCGGGGATATCTGTATATGAGGAAAGAAAAGAAAAGTCAGTCAGGGAGCTTGAAAAAACAGAGGAAAGGCTGAAAGAGGTAAAAACAATCCTGACCGAGCGCAGCGCTTACATGAGAAACCTTGAGCAGGAAAAATCGCAGGCAGAGAAATACGAGAACCTGAAAAAATCAATCGCGCGCGACAAGGCGTCAATCATCTGGAAAAACACAGAGAAAAGAAAAAAGCTGGCATCGCAGGTTGAAAGCGAAATAGCTCAAAAAGAGCAGGCAATAGAAAAGATAACGGGGAAAATCAATGAGCTAAAGGCAGAAATAGAGGAAGGCAGGAAGGCCATTGCCGAGATTGATGAAAAGATAGCGAGCAAGACAGGAATCGAGCAGGAAAACCTTAGGGAAAGCATACTCAACCTGAAGACGCAGCTGGAAAGCATGAAACTGAAAAAGGAGAATTTTACCGACCAGCTCAATAATGCCTCTGCAAGAAAAATCCAGCTGGAGAGCTCGCTGAAAAAGCTGCTGCAGGAAATATCTGAGATGGAAAGCGCAAAGAAAAAAATGCAGTCCAGTGCAGGCAAGGAAGAGCAGAAAGCGCTTGAGGCAGATAAAATCAAGAGAGAGATTGAGCAGCTGAAAGGCAGGCTGGGAAACATTGAAAGCCAGAAGCACAGATTCTACGTGCTCCAGAACGAGATAGCGAAAAAAGAGGCGAAATGCTCTGAAAAGGAGAATTCTCTTGTCAATCTTAATGAGGAAATTTCGATGCTGAAAAGGGAAGCCGGCGATCTCGCCAGGATAATGGCGTCCAGGCACATGGGAGATGACATGAATTCCCTGATTGAAAAAAAGAACCAGGATTCCGGCTCGCACCAGAATCTTCTGCATGAGCTGGAGGAGCTGGAAAAGGAAATGATGCGCCTCTCGACCAAAAAAGAAATCCACAAAAACGACTTCGAAAATATACTTTCGCTTGACAAATGCCCGACGTGCAAGCAGATTGTCTCAGAAGAGCACAAAGGCAGAATCATGGATGAGTTCAAGGGGATAATAAACGAGATAGAAAACAACATCAGCTTCAGGCAGAAGGACAGGGAAAAGCTCGCATCTGAGATAAAAAAAGCGGTCGCGGCCGTGGAAAAGACGATTGAAAAAATAAAAAATCTAGAGACTGCGAACGAGATAAAAAAGGAGCTCGAAAGCAAGAACGAGGCGCTGAACAGGCTGAATGAAAGGAAAAAATCGATTGAGCTCGAGATAGTAACAATAAATTCGGAAATCGCGGAAATCAAAAGGCAATTGATAAAGCCGGACCTCATAGAGACAGAAGGGACGGAAAACAGGCTGAAGCTCGAGGGCCTGCAGGAAAAACTGATGAAAATAAAAGCCGATTTGTACGAGTTCTCGGACAAAGGCTACGACTCCGAGATAAAAATGAGCACAGACGAGGCGGAAAAAACAAAGACTATAATCAAGAATCTTGAAAAGGAAAAAGTCGAGCTTGAAATCAAAATAAAAACAGCTGTTTCCGACATAGGCCAGAAGCAGAAAGAGCTCGATAAAGGCGAGAAAGAGCAGGCAAGGATAAACTCCGAGTTCAAGGTGTTTCTCGACAAAAAGCAGAAAATACAGGATGAAATCCACGAATCCGAGACAAGAATAAACGAGACGCAGACAAGAAAGATGGCTGCAGAGTCCGAGATAAACGAATTCAAGATAAACCGCGCCCGCGTCAATGCGGAGATCGAGACGCTCGAGCTCGAGTTCAAGGAATTCTTGGGAATAGAAGTCATCAAGGACGCGAGCGTTGATGAGATGGAAAAGCGGCTGAGAAGAAACGAGGAGGATTTCCATAAACTCGGGAATGTCAATCTCAGGGCTCTCGAGGTTTACGACAAAATCAAGACAGAGTATGATGAAATAGCAGGCAGGGTGGCGAAGCTCGAGGAGGAGAAAACAGAGATAATGAAGATAATCGCGGAAATCGACGGCAAGAAGAAAAAGGCGTTCATGCAGTCATTCAGCTCAATAAGCGAGAGCTTTGCGCAGAACTTCAGCATGCTTGATGCAAAGGGAAGGGAGGGCTTCCTCGAACTTGAGAACAAAGAGGATCCGTTTGCAGGCGGCATGGACATAGTAATCAGGCTGGGAAAGGGAAAATACATGGATGTCGACGCGCTGAGCGGAGGCGAGAAAGTCATAACAGCCCTTGCGCTCCTGTTCGCCATACAAAAATACAAACCATACAGCTTTTACGTGTTCGATGAAATCGATCCTGCGCTTGACAAGAGGAATTCGGAAAGGTTCGCGACCCTTCTCCAGGAAAACACGAAGAACTCTCAGGGTATAATCATCACGCACAACGATGCCGTGATGAACCATGCAGACACTTTGTACGGCGCGACAATGCAGGAAGGAATCAGCAAGGTCGTGAGTTTGAAAATCTGATTTTTAGAAAATGATAAAGGACATTGAACTGATATGCTCGCTCAATACTGACAGGAGCAAGATTGCGGCTGCGTTTCTGAAAAGAGACCTGAAGATCAAGGGGATTGAAGGAATTGCTGTAAGCTCCAGCGGAACACTGGTTTCAAAGCAGCCGTACAGCAGAATGGGAAAATGGATGGGAAGGCAAAGGCAGTATCAAGAACAGATAATAGAGGAAAAAGGTCTGCGTGATTTATTTGATTACAATCCACACCAAACAATAATCAGACCCGAGGCAGAACTGATTCTCGCGCTTTCCATATGGAACCTCAAAAGGGTGCAGAAAATTTACAAAAATGCCGAAAACAGGCCGGAAATAAAACTGCTGGAATATATCGCTCCTGTCGTTGTAGCATTTGACAGTTATAAAAAAATGGTCGAACACATAGAAACCGCTGTTTCAAAAATAATCAAAGAATATTTTTAAAGAATCAGGCTGTCTGGTTTGTCTGATTGCCTGATGTTTGGTTCGTCTGGTTTCCTATCGTCAGATTAGCCAGCGTCTGGTTCGCAGCTGTCTGATTTGCAATCGTCAAATTCGCAGCCACAACATTCACATTTATCAAAACTGAATTGCTTGCAGTCATGTTCTTGTTGTCATAGGCGTAGAATGTCGTGTTTATTGTTCCTGTGAAATTGTCTTCAGGGGTTATTGAAACCATGCTGCCTTCCCCCACAAAATCTATATGGAGAGGTTTTATCGAGATGTATGTCAAACTGTCCTTGTCTTCATCGCTGAAATAATTGGCCAAGTCAAGATCGAACGTCTCTCCTGATTTGATATTTATATCAGATATGTTCTTTATCAGAACAGGTGCGTGATTTGTTTTATTGCCGGTCGCATTTGCAGCGACATTTGCAGTCGCATTTGAGATATTCTGGCCCGATGTCGCTTTTTTCCTGTTGAAAATATTTCCAAGCCACGCCACAAAACGGGACCATAGAGACGGCTGGGCGGTTTTTGTCGTGTTTTCTGCAGCGATTCGGGAAATATTTGTGACATTTATCCCGGTCATATTTGTTGCATTCGTTATATTCGAGACTGTTGCGCCGGTTATTCCTGTAGTGTTGGTTATTTCCGTTATTTCCTCAATTTCAGGGATCTCTTTTTCATCAACAGCTATCGCGATGTTTTTGCTTGCCAAAATCGTGGTATCTGCAAGGCGCGCAGTCACTGCAAGAACGTAGTTGCCCGGCTTCGCTTCAATTGAAGGCGCGATGTAGACATAAATGGTCTGCGCCTCATCCGGATTGACTGTTATTGCCCCTGGATTAACCTGGCAGAAGCCTGACGCTGTTCCGCTTATCTCGATTGAATAGTTTGCAGTGTTTGTTCCCTTGTTTTCTACGATCAACGGCAGTGTAGCCGTCGTGTCTCTTGAAAGGGCTATTGAATCGTTTTGCGAGTTTATTGCAGGGCTGTAGCAGTCTGAGGCAGATATTGTCTCTATGCTGATTGTGTCGTTCGCCCCTGCTTTGCTGGAGGAGTCAACTGCACTGACTGTTATGTTGTATATTCCAGGAGTTGTGTCAAATGAAGGCTTCACTGCAAGGTTGACATCTGCCTGGGCGCTCGCATTCAGTGTAACGCTTTTATTTGAAAGCGCGGCCCATTCCGGCCCGATGACAGACAAATCATAAGTGTTTGCGAATCTGCCTGTGTTTCTGATTGTGATAGAATAAGAGCTGCCAAGCGCGCTGCACATCTTGTCTTTCTCAGCTTCAATCGCCACGGATGCGCCGTAGCATTTTTCGACATCCTGCTCTATCTCCAGCTTTTTCATCACTTTTCCAAAATCGCTCAGGACATCAATCGAGATCGTGAAGTTGCCTTCTGTACCGAAAGAAGGGCTTGAAACAAGGTTGAACGCTTTCTCCCCGTTCTTGTCTATGCTCAGCTCTCTCTGGTCTGATTTTATCCATGAAGGGGCGTTTACATTTATCGCGTAAGTATTCTGCGCAGCACCCAGATTTTTTATCTTTACAGGGATTGATGTCGCATTTCCCCCGCAGACGCTGTATAATGCCTTGTCAGAACTGACTGTGTAATCATAGCAGGATTCCACGCTTATTTTCGCGTTCTTGGTTATTTTTGCGTAAGGCGATGCTTCCAGGACAAAATTTACCTCATATTCGCCCTTGACATCGCAAGGCGTTTTGACGTACGCTTCAACAGAAACGCTTGAATTAGGGGATAATGTCAGCGAGTTTGCCGAAAGATTGATCCATTTGGATGCCGGACCTTCGGCGCTCAGCTTGTAATTTTCAAGATATTTCCCGTTGTTCTCAATGTTCAGCAGGATTGTTTTTTCCTCGCATGCGCAGATTTTTGTTTCAGGCTCCAGGTTCATTTCGGCATTGTGGCAATTCTCAACAATCAGGTCATGTTCAACATACTTTGATTCGCCGTTGCTTTCAACCGCTATCTTAATATTATATTTGCCAGGCATCACTTTGCTTGAAGGGGTGATGTATGTATATATTGTCTGCTGCCTGTTTCCGCCAAGGAAAAATCCGCTTGGAACTGTTGTGCTGAATCTTTTTGCTGTTCCGCTGGACGTGACCGTGAACGGGCCCGCCTTGTCTGCGACAACTGTCTGCTGAAGCACTATTGTGCTGCTTGGGCAGACAACGTTTGTTGTAACGTTTTCCGAGATTGAGAATGCAGATGCGAATGGCATCAGCGCTGCCAAGATGGCCACAATCAAAATAAAATTCACCAGTTTTCTCATTTTTTATGTTGCTATTCTAGAATAAAAAGAAGATATATAAACATTATGACAAAAAAATCAGTATTTTGCAAAATAATGGTTGAAAGTCAAGTGTCGAGAATATTCCCCAATCTTATGGTAAAAATAAAAAAAGAAAAAAAATTAAAAAATAAATCAAAAAACCCGCTTAGTAGTAGGTTTCTGCGACTTCCTTGGTTTCTTTTCTTGTAAGCAGCACTATCAACAGTACAATTATTGCGACTGCAAGAACGATTGCAACTATCATCAGGATTGTTTTCGATCCCAATGATGCGCCGTCTTTGGTCACATTTGCGTTAAGGCTTAGCTGTTCCTTGTTGTTGCCGTACGAGACTTCAACTGTGAAGACGTGCTCTGCCTCGATTGCATTTTCGTTTGCAACCAGGTATACGTTCACTGTCTCTGTCTTTCCCGCATCCAAAACAAAAGTCTGGGGTGTTGTCTGAACTTCAGCCCATCCGTCTGTTCCTTCTGTGCCTATCTTTACAGTCAAGCTTTCTGAGCCGGAATTTGTAACAGTCATTGTATAGACTGCGCCTTTTCCCTGCCCGATGTCTGCCGTGACCGCTTGTGGCGTTATAACAACTTTGCCGTTGCCTGTTGCTGTCCCTGAAATTGCAATGCTGTTTTTCTCTTCAACGCTGAATCTGCCATCGTACGCCTTTACATTAAGCGCATAGCTTCCCTTTGCCGTTGAAGGCAATAGCATCGAAACTGTTGCTTTTCCCGCGTCTTCATTGTCTCCATCGTCATTGTCGTCAAGGTCTCCAAGATACACTGTTCTTGAAAGGCCTAGCTCGGGAACAGATACGCTGACATAAACATCGTCTGCCTTGTCGCTTCCTGTGTTCTTTACGACAACATCGGCATAGAATACGCTTCCTGCCTCAAAACTGCCGTAAGAATCCACACTCAATATCTTGAGCATGTCCGCGACTTTCTGCACGCCTACGTCGATTTCTGCCTCGCTAATACCGCTGAATTCGTTCTTGTTTTCAATGACCACATATAATGTGTATTCATCTTCATCCATATCTGATGGAACGTCAAGAACAAAGCCCCTGGTGTAGCCGTTGTTGGCAAAAATGTCAAAGTATGCTGTCTCGGCTTCGATGTCTTTGCTGTATCCTCTTATCTCCGCTTTCACTTTTGCGTTGTCAAGCTCGCTGGTTATGTTGCCTGCTGTGAATATCACTTCAACATGGGCTGCTTCTCCCTTTTCAAGGGCAGGAGTAGCGTCATATGTTGTAACACAATCCCACTCAAGTGTGATTGCGTTATAATCGCAGCTTCCGGACATAGCCAGAGCATCATTGACATAAACTTCCATGTTGCTTATGTCAGGTGTGCTGGATTCTGTCCAGTTTTCGTTTTCAGCAGCGGCAGCCAGACTTGCAAATGTCATTACTGCAAATACCAAAAAGAAACCCAAAATGAATTTTTTGTTGTTTCCCATTTTCAATTTAAATTATAGATGCGACCAAAAAATGGTTTAAAAGCATTTATGTGTTTTCTTGCGCGCTATCACTGGCGGCGGGTAATCCCGCCGCAGCGCGCAAAAAGGGTTGTTACTTCAAAATATTCAGGATAATTTTCTTTCTCTCGACAGGAGAATTTTTATCATGTAGTATTCTTTTAAATTTAATTGCACAAACATAGTATTGTTTCTCCATAGGATATTTTATCCTTTTAGATATCGCTTCCAGAAGATACAAATTATTGTCCAAGAATGCTTCGCAATATGTGACAAACCCCTCATCATATTTCCAATCCTTCTTGTTTTTCTTCTGGAAATATATCTTGTTTTTCTCCAAAAGGACATGAATCCATTCATGACGCAAAATGCGCGTCATGAGCAAATTATGTTGTTTTTTATCTGCTGTTTTCGTAAGCAATACGATATAATCTTTATTTTTCAGATTTATTTTTTTATACAATATCTGCAACTCTTTTCTTAAACCGCTATTTTCAATCTTATTGCTCAACTTCCATATTTGTTCTAGACCTTTTTTAGTTATGACCTGTCCCCTAAATCGCCTTAAACATTTTTTGAATTCACCGGAATTGATAAATGCCTGAATATTTCTTACTCTTGCTTCGGAATTTTTCCCGAATTTGTTGTAAATTAAATCAGGGCATTGACCAATATACTCCATCAAAATATTGTGCTTTTTTGAAATAAACATAAAATCAAACCATTTAACATTGCATTTCAAATCAAAAGCTCCTGCAAGTTTTTGCAATTGCTGCTTTATTTCCCTCGTGCTTTTTTGTTTCATCTCAGTATTTTTCCCAGATTGATTATAATACAAAATTCTTAATCTTGCATATCATATTATCTTTATTCAATGTGACTAATTGAACTGATTTAATCTCAATCTTATATTTGATTTTATTTCCCTTCAATTCCTTCATTGCGCAGTCTATCTCTTTCTTGGTTTTGAAAACGCCGATTGTCAGATGAGGGGTGTATTTCGGCATGGATTTGTTCTTGAAATCTTTAAGAAGCCCGGAATTCAGATTTCCATATAGCTTGATAATCTCAGCATTTCCTTCGTCGGCCAACAGATACAAATAAAATTCCTTTGATGATTTTTTTAATCCTTTCAATGCCAATTTAAACGGCTTTATTTCCTTGATAGATTTGTTTATGTGCTCATAAAGCTTTTTTTGGCTGTTTATCTCAAATGGATAAACCAAGTTTATATGCGGTTTGAATTTTTTATAATCCGGAACATATTTTTCCCTTATTTTTTCTATGCTCTTGTCTTTTTTCAGAAGAATATTTATCACCTGTTTCATCTCAGTATTTTTCCCAGATTTTTTTCCCGTTGAGGGAATCTTTCCACATGGACGGGCTTTCGTTTATGATTGTCCCGGAGAATCCGAATTTCCTGAACAGTGGCAGAATTTCCTTCCAGTTGCTTTCAGTAGTGATAACATGCCTCCGCTCGCCTTTCTTGGTGAACTCGATTCCGGAAAAATGGCAGTGAAGCTCCGTGATATTCGCGTTCTTCAGCTTCTCGAAAACCTCGCCATAATCTATCTCTCCATTGCATCTTGCTTTGAGGTGCGCGAAATCTATGCATAAAAAACATCCTGTTTCCTTGTGCAGTTTTATCAGTTCATCCAGATCTCCGAACTGGCTTGCCTTTCCTGTTGTTTCCGGAGCGAGAACAACGCACCAATCCCTGTGCCTTATTGTCTTGTGCATCTCGATAATCGATTCCTTAACCATCTTGTAGCATTCCTCCTTGCTGTGCTTCCCGTAAAATGCGGCGTGAAAAACAACATACCGCGCGCCAAGCAAATCCGCTTTTTTGCATGAATCAAGTATTCTGCTCTTGCTTGCCCTGATTTTTTTTATCTCCTCTGAATCAAGATTAATATAATAGGGCGCGTGAACGCTAAGAGAAATTCCGTATTCCCGCGCAAGCGCGCCAATCTTCTCGGCCTCGTGGTCAGACATCTTCACTCCGTAAGTGAACTCGACCTCTGCGGCCTGAAGGCCGCTTTGCTTCAGCTTGGGGAATGCCTGTTCCGCCGGCATTCCGAAGCCGGCGGGGCCGAATTTTATGATTGGTTTTGTCATTTTATTTTTATATCTTTTATTCTCTATATTAATTTACCCATTATTATGCAGATAACGTCAGGCTGCACAGCATTTCATCTTTCCTCAACCCTCTTCTGCATTTTGAACATTTTCTCGACTTCATTCACGCTTGTGGCGTCCTCGGGTTTCTTGTCGCGGATCCATCCCTGTATTCTCGGGAATCTCAACGCGAGCCCCGGCTCGCTTCCCTTTTTGCCCGCTGTGTGCAGCGGGCTTTTTGTAATTTCATCAGCCATGACTGTGAAAACATGCTTCGGGCTTGCCCACACATCGGGAACGATCAGCGAATCAACACGCGCGGGCTTTTTGTCGGTTTTTATCTTGTCAAGGATTTTTCTTATCTCGACCCATTTTTCCTCTGTCAGACCGCTTCCGATTTTTGCGATTGTCCTGAATGTATCGCTTTTCTCATCATAAACGGCGCCCAGCAGGGCGCCGATTCCGAATTTCGCGCGCATGCCTCGGCCTTTGAAATATCCGACAATGCAGACATCGACAGTGTCCTGCAGCTCGCCCTTGTAACTTCTTTTCAATTTTATCCAGTTGAAATTTCTTGCGCCTGCCTGATACGGGGCATCGAGGCGCTTCGCCATGATTCCCTCTGTGCCACGCGCGATATTCTCCTCAAAGAATTTTTCAAGTTCCTGAGGATCTTGGGTCATGATTTTATCTGCAGTCCTTATTGTAAATCCTTTTTTTATCGCATGCCTGAGCTCTTCTGTCCTTTCAGTGTATGGCTTCTGCGTCAAATCCTTTCCGTCAATATATAATATGTCAAATGCGAACAGAACGAGGGGCGCTTCCTTTGCCATGCGCTCGATTTCGTATTTCCGCTTTCTTGTCATCGTTACCTGGAACGGGAAAAACTCGCCAGTCTCCTCATTATAGGCGACTGCCTCGCCCTCTAGAATCGCGCTTTTTGCCTTGACCTGCTGCCTTATGCCCTTGATGATGTCTGGAAACATGGGCGTCATTCTTTCCTGGTTCCGCGAAAAAATATCGATTTTTTCGCCCTGTTTGTGGATGGCGAGCCTCAAGCCGTCGTATTTTGTCTCGACAGCGCACTTTCCTATTTTTTTGATTATATCCTCTGCATTCGGCAGCCTCTCGGCGAGCGCCATCCTTATCGGAGAGCCGACGCTGACCTTGAACTGCTTTAATCCAGGAATGCCTTTCTCGAACAATGTTTTTGCAACAAGCCCTAGGTCAGAGCACATATTGTAAGCGCGCTCTATTTCAGGCCTGAGCTGCATCCTGTCGCCTGTAATCGCCTTGCTGAGAGAATCCATTATTGTTGGATCTCCTATCCCAAGGCGCATTCCGCCGAGAACAAACCTGATGATGTATTTGCTTTCCATTGCAGAAACCTTCGCGAGCAGGCCGGCAAGAGTGTCTATTTTCCTGTCAGAGCTTCCTGAGCCTGAAAGCTGGGCTATCTTGTACAATGATTCGTAAACTTCAGATATGCTCGGCGCTTTTGATGCAAAAAGCGCGCAACGCTTTTTGCCGAGAAGCTGCTCTGCGACCAAGCCCAAATCCCCGAGCTTTTTGTAAAGCCCTTCTGTTTCCTTCGCGCTTCTGCCCGAGCATTTTGCAATGGCTTTTTCGGCCATTTTCTCCGCCATGCCGATTTCAAGGCCCTTGAACGGCGGGAGCAGCTGCTCCTCGCACAAGTAAACAACCTTGTCAGCCTCGCCAGGCTGGATTTTCTTGAAGAGCCCGCTTAGAATCTCGAACATCTCAAGGCGCTTTGTTGTCGCCCCGAGCTTCTCGAACACCTCTGCAAGCTGGGAAAATAGCATCAATAAAAAAGGAAAAATGCCCTTTTATTTTTTTCTAAGGCCCTAGTTTGTCATGCAATTGCGTTTGTATTCCAAATCAAGTGTATGACCCATATCGTCAAGATAGCACGGCCCCCATCTTTGATAGTCAGCCGATGCTATTTCCACATTATATGTGTAGTTCTGAGATAGATTGCATTCTTTGCTTTCCAAATTAGCCAAATCGCAAAAGACTGTAGATCCTAGTCCAACTAATACCGCTGCAATTTTGCTTATTATGCTTTTCATTTTTTTCCTCCGTATTTCGTTTATATTTTTAATTTGTATAGGCTATAGTCTGGCCTATCCGCTCAAAAACCTTGGGTTTTTGGTGCGCAGAAAATGCATAGCATTTTCTAGCGTACTGTAATTTTAACCTTAATTACCAAAAGAGCACCCATTGGGTGTAAGACATTATCAAAAAGAAGGTTTATAAATCTTTTTGATATTATTTATCCATGGATTTCGACAAGGTTCTCAGGGAAAGGAAAAGTGTTAGAGCATATTCCGGAAAAAACGTCTCCTTCAAGGATGTCACAGACATCTGCGAGGCAGCGCGGTTTTCCCCGGCAGCCGGCAACATTTTCACGATAAAGCTTGTTCTTGTCTCTGACAGGAAGAAAATCATAGAGCTCACAGAGGCCGCACTGAGGCAGGAATGCATCGCAAAAGCGTGCCACGTGATTGTCGTGTGCTCAGATGTAGAAAACATCGTAAGAAGCTACGGCGAGCAGGGCAAAATTTTTGCAAGGCAGCAGGCAGGGGCCGCAATCGAGAACATGATGCTGAAAACAGCAGACCTCGGGCTTGCAACATGCTGGGTCGGCGCATTTGACGATAGCGCTGTCAAGAGGGTTTTGGGAATCCCAGCACATGTGCAAATCGAGGCGCTCCTCCCGATCGGCTGCGCAAAAGGAAAACCTTCAGCGAAGATAAAACCAGAGCTGAAGAGCATCCTGAGATTCGACAGATACGACACCAAGACGACAAAACCAAAGCGAAGCAGCAACATCTTCAGGTAGTGATTTCTAAACAATAGTTGAAAATTACTTGCGAAATCTTTAAAAAATGCAATGCCTGAAGATAATCATAAAAAATGGTGCTCACAAAAGACGATTTGTTTCAGGATCTGAGAAAATGGCCGACTCCTGAGAGGAAACTCGAGTATCTGGACAAGGCGCTGAAGCAAGATCTTCCGCTCGATGTAAAGCTTGCGGCGCTAATCGCAAGGGCTGAGGTTTATCTCGGGAAAAGATGGCCGAACCTCGCTGCGCGCGATTACTGCTATGCTGCCTCTCTCGCAACGACATTCAAGGAGCAGCAAGAACTATGGTATAAAGGGGCTGCGACATACATCGCAGCGGACGAATATCTCAACGCAGACGACGCATTCAAGAAAATCATGATACTCTCGCTCGAGAAGGAAAGGCCTGCGCTGAAGGAAAAGATAATACAGATTTATTTCGACCGCGCGCTCCAGCATGAGAAGGAAAGAAAGCAGGCAAAGGCGATAATAACATACCTGAAAATGCTCACATTCAACTTCAATTTCCAGAGGAAGAATGACATCTACGACAGGCTCATAAGGCTGTACGAATCACTCGGCAACCCGAGGGAGGCCTCGAGGATCCGCGACCAGAAAGAGAAAGCGCAGTTCCAGCAGCCGGCACCGGTGAAAGTCGAGAAGCCGATGAGCGCGAGCGACTTTTTATAAATATTACTTTCTACCAAAAAACCTGTTTAGCGTTTCTTTCGTCAATTCCAAAGATCCATCACAGAAATTCTTCAGATTTCTTGAAGAGCTGTTCTTGAAATAAACATTTTTTACAAGCTTGCCTTTCTTTTTTACAGAGCGCACGGCAGGGACAAAATCACCGTCGCCAGAAACCAGAACGGCAACATCGAAATTGTCATCGCAGGCATTTTCAACCATATCAACAGCCATGTTGATATCATCTTCCTTGATTATGTAATAGAATTTATCAGTTCCTGTTATGCTTCTCTTGAGCAATTTGCACAAAACAAGGTTAAAATTGGGGATCTTCCTCAATTCCTCAAAAAATCCCCTTTGGCTCTCGTATTTTTCAAGATTATGCCCCTTATCAAGCAGGGCATTGTAGTAATAAATCGCAACCACGTTGTTTTCTCCGGCCAAAAACCGGGCGAACTCCCTAAAATCAAAATGCTTCAAACTCTTGTCCTTTCCATACAGTTTTCTCAAGCCAAAATAGAAATTATTCCCGTCAATAAACACAGCAGCTCTTTTCATATTAAAAGGTGCCCATCCCTTGCCGAAGCAAGGATGAGCGTATATAATCATCATACAGATTTCAAGTTTTTAAGGCTTTCGGCAGCCAGTCGCGAAGAAAGAGGAGCCGCGCCTCAGCGCGGCCGATTTCTTATAAATTAGTTTTATATTATTTTTTGACTTCTTCACTATAGAATTCTTTGGAAACCTCGTCAGCAAACAGTTTTCCTTTATAAGTCAATTGAATAATTTCTTTATCTTCTTTAATAAACCCCAAACTTTCTAATTTTTCCCAAATTTCTTTAAAAACATCTTTTGGCATTTTTCCAAACTTTGACTGAAATAATTTTTTACTTAATCCAGTTTTCAAACCAAACAATATCATTCTCCTAGCTAAATCTTCTTTAGATAGTTTAGCTCCTTTCCAAATTGGCAAATTATTGTTATTCACTGCTTCAAGATATTGAGGAACTGTTCTGTAATTAAAGTATTGAAAGTTATTTATGAAAGAATATCCAGAAACGCCTAAAGCCAATTGTTCCCCAAGTTCGCTCCATTTGTGGATTTGCTGTCTATAAACATATTCGGGCGTTTTTGTATACCACCAAACAGGTCTTTGAACGTAACTTAATTTATTGAAGAATTCGTTTGCCATAATATGCATGACTATAACATTTTCTCTGCTTGGAAATCTTTGTCTTTCATTTTGGTACAGCACATAAATGCCTGCGGTTTGCTTTATTGAAAGTGGATAACAAGTTACAGAAGCGGGTTCTAGTTTACTTATTTGTTCCAAATCGTTTTGCCAAATCTCTAAAGTTTGGTCAGGCAATCCAGGAATTAAATCTATATTGATATTTTTGAAGCCGACTTTTTTGGCAAGATTATAACACTCTATTGCTTGTTTTGAATTATGTCTTCTTTTCAATAATTTTAGAATATTGTCGTCAAAGGTTTGAAAACCGATACTTAACCTATTAACGCCATTTTGCAAAAGAATTTTTAATTTTTCTTCACCTTCTTTTCCAATAATTGTTTCCGGTCCAGCTTCAATAGTTATTTCAGCATCTTTTTTAATATTAAATTTTGTTTTTAATAATTTTAAAATTCTTTCTAATTGCTGCACAGACAAATAAGTTGGTGTTCCGCCACCAATATAAATTGAGTTGATAGTTACGCCTTGAAGATTTGGGTATTTTAGCAAAAAATTTATTTCTTTTTCTATAGCATCAATATATCTGTCAATAAACTCTTTTTGCTGATTTACTAAAGTGATATAGGAACAATATAAGCACTTTCCTGTGCAAAATGGTAAATGTAAATAAAGGGCGATTTCCCTTGAAAATTTAGAGCTTTTATTTGAATATATGTCGGAAGGTTTTATTTCAGGTAAAGCGTCAAGAGGTGGGTAAGTAACTATGTGGTGGCTATGAGAAGATTTTTTTATATCTTCTCTTTCAATTCCTGCCTTTTGCAATTCCCTAATATTCAATTGGCCAAAAATTTCTTTTGATTTGCTTATAAGGTTCATACTATTAAGTATTTGTTCATTATTTTAAATCTTATGGCGCGCCGCATCGGCGGCGCTCCGGCCGCGCCGAAGCGCGGCCTAACATCTCTTAAAAATATAAAAAAAGACCGGCGCGCTTATCTTTAAGCCCTCAATCTTTTGACAAATTCGCTTACAATCATATTTCTCTTTTCATCTGGCAGGGAAAAAAGAACTTTCTTGATCATCATGCTTGAGATTGTAAAGATGTAATTCAGTTTGATAACGCTGTCTTTTATGACCCCTTCTTTTTTTGACAGGGGAATTCCACCCATTTTCAGATTGCTGGTTATGCCTGCCACAACAACATTCCCGTATTCCTCAAAAAGGATAACTGCAGGCCTCGTCTTGACTTCAAGGGAATCTGCAAACTGGATTTCCGCAAGAATAACTGTCCCCAATTTATACATATTTTAATCCCCTTAAGCGTTTTCCCATGCTTCGTCCTCTTTGTTATCCCACAATTCCCGCATTTTCGGCTGCTGAATCCTGTGCAAAAACTCGTCATACTGGTTTCTTTTCTTGGATTCAACAAATATTTTAACCATTTTTCTAAGCAGCTCATTATATGTTTCTCTTGGATATTCTTTTGTTTCTTTCAGGAGATTCACTGTTTCCTTGTCCAAAACTATGGTTGTTTGATGCATATATAGTTAACTACATACCAACTATATAAATATTTCGGTCGCGCCTCGCGCCGCATCGGCGGCGCTCTACGGCCGTGCTTCGGCGCGGCCTATCGTCTGTTCTAAAAATATAAAAAAAGACCGGCGCGCGCCATCGGGCGCGCGTCCGGCCAAATCAAATATCAGCGATTATTAGTCGCTATTCGTTTGCGTTTTATCTGAAAAACTCAACACCAAGCTCGGACATGCCGGCTGCCGGTATCGAGTCAGACATCTTGGATCTTCCAAGCACGTAAGGGCTCTTGACACCTGTCAGGATTGTGATAACCCTCACTCTGCCGTGGAAGTCCTTGTTGATTCTTGCTCCAAGAATCACCTGTGCCTCCGGGCTCAAGTTCTCTGTTATCAGTTCCCCGATGTTGTTAAGCTCTTCCAGCTTCAAGTCATCACCGCATATGACGTGGATAAGCGCGCCTGTTGCGCCCTTGTAATCAACGTCCAGCAGAGGATGGCTCAATGCCTGCTTAACAGCCTCTTCGACCCTGTTCTGAGTGTCGCTCTCTCCAATACCTATGACGGCAACGTCACCATTCTTCATGATGGCTGAAACATCTGCATAGTCAAGGTTAATCAAGCTCGGGATTGTGATTGTCTCGACAATTCCCTTAATCATTGTGCTAATCAACTCGTTGGCTACCGCAAATGCCTGCTCAATAGGCAAGTTTCCCGCAACATCGACCAGCCTGTTGTTGTCTATGACAATAACAGTGTCTGTCACTTCTCTCAGCTGCTGCAATCCGAATTCGGCTTTCTCCACTCGCGCTCTCTCTGTCGTGAAAGGCATTGTGACAACACCGATTGTAACCGCGCCAACTTCTTTGGCAAGCTGTGCTACTATCGGAGCTGCTCCTGTGCCTGTCCCGCCACCCATGCCTGCAACTATGAAGCACATATCAGAACTGCTGACAGCTTTCTTCAGCTCGACAACAGCTTCTTTGGCCGCCTCTCTTCCCTTTTCAGGATAGCCGCCGCATCCAAGTCCTCTTGTAAGCTCTTTGCCTATCAAGATCTTCTCGTCTGCCTTGCTGACGCTCAAGTGCAATGCATCTGTGTTTGTCGCGTAGATGGTCGCTCCGGTGATGCCTTTGTTGTAAAGCCAGGTGATTGCGTTGCATCCTGCACCGCCGCAGCCTACGACTTTGATCGTGGCTTTTCCTGCCTTCAGCTCATCGAAGTTAATGCCGTACTTGTCGGCACCACTTATGGCCTCTTTTGCGAAATCTAACACCATTTTTTTTCCTCCTGTTTTTTTCTTATGATTGACAGAAAACCATCGAAAACTTTATATAGTCGCGGCTCCTGTTTTTTGGAAATAGAACTAGACACGGTTCAAAAGAAATTAGTTCCCCCGAACATAATTTCTTGTTTCTTATTTAGTGTCTTGAGTGTCTGGTTCTTTAAATACATTGTTGAATTTTAATTAGTATTTCGCAATATATATATTGCAGTATATAGATTATACTGGAAACCTTTTTATATTTAGGTTGCGGGAAAGGTAAATGGCAAAAGCGGATGAAACCAAGTTTATCGGAAAAAAAGTCAAGATTCTTGCGGAAGATGCGGGCTATGAAGGGATTATAATCCAGTCATATGACCCGAAAATAGTGCTTCTGAAGCTTCCGAGCGGATACAATGTCGGAATCGAGAAAAACAAAATCAAGGAAATAATTGTTCTGAGCGAGAAAACCGAAAATGTTAGTGAAAAAGCAATTAAGATTGAGCAGAAGAAAAATCTTCCTGAAATCGCGTTCATTGTCACAGGCGGGACAATCGCCTCGCGCGTTGATTACAAGACAGGAGCTGTAAAGCCATTGACAAAGCCCGAAGACATAATCGCTGTTGCGCCGAAAATAAACGAGATTGCAAGGCCGATTATCGAAAGCCCATTCATGGTTTTCTCGGAAAACATAAACGCAGAGCACTGGAAAAAACTCGCGCTTGCAATCGAGAAAAACCTGAACAAGCCAAGTGTGAAGGGGATTATTGTTCTTGCAGGGACAGACACTCTGCATTACATTGCTTCTGCGCTTGCATTCATGCTTCCGAATCTGAACAAGCCGGTCATTCTTACATGCGCGCAAAGAAGCATAGACAGGGGAAGCTCGGACGCGATGCTTAATTTGGCTTGCTCGTGCCACGCTGCCCTGAGCAACATCGCGGAAGTCATGCTCGTAAGCCATGCAACAACAAATGACAATTTCTGCTTTGCATTGAGAGGGACAAAAGTGAGAAAAATGCACACGAGCAGACGGGATACTTTCAGGCCGATAAACGCAAAGCCATTGGCATCTGTATGGGAGGACGGCAAAATCGAGATTTATCAGGATTACAGCAAAAGGGATGAAAACAAAAAAGCGAAAGCAGAGCCGTTTTTCGAGGACAAGACAGCATTGATAAAATTCTGTCCGAACTCGTCTCCTGAAATAATCGATTTTTACGCAAAGCAGAAATACAGAGGGATTGTCATCGAAGCGACTGGCTTCGGCCATGTCGCATTGGAAGGGAAGCATTCGTGGCTCGATTCCATAAAAAAAGCAGTCAAGCAGGGAATTGTTGTGTGCTTCGCTCCTCAAACGCTTTACGGCAGGCTTGATCCTTTGATTTATTCAGCGGGCCGCATCCTGAGGGATGCGGGCGTGCTGTTCCTCGAGGACATGCTGCCCGAAACAGCATACACCAAGCTCGGATATCTTCTCGGAAAGGAAAAAAGCGCCGAGAAAGTCAAGCAGCTGATGCTGCAGAACCTTGCGAACGAGCTCAACCCGCGGTTGAGCGAGAAGGATTTTCTGGTTTGAAGCTATCGACAGATTTAAATATAATAAATCTTAAAATGTGATATGATGCCAATTGTTTTCATTTTTGCGGCCGCAGGAATTATCTCTTTAGCTGGAGGAATTTTTAGCTTAGTAAAATATGCTGGGACTAAAAACAAGCTATTTTTGGTTTTAGGAATAATATTCACATTTGTTGTTCCAGCAATAATCATTTTTATTTTTTTCAAAACGATAGCCACTTCAGTTACATATGGACCATCATCAACAATGGTGTATGGGCCTGCGCCAGCAGTAGAATACGGACCCGCACCCATTCCTTAAAATAATTTTAAATTAATTAAGAATTGCCATGTTTAATTTAAAGTATAATCTTACAAAATTCAGAAATAACATTTTCTTTGATGACTTCAACAGCACCCTTGAAAAAGAAAACAAGATTTATCCTCCGACATATGTCTTATGGGATTGCTCAAGAAAATGCATGCTGAATTGCATCCATTGCGGCGCAACCAAGGAAAAATATTCTAAAGAACTGACTACCGAACAAATCAAAAAAGTGATTGATGAGCTGGCGGAAATAAAGGTGAGGTTTTTTGCAGTAACCGGCGGCGAGCCTCTTCTCAGAAAAGACATGCTGGACATTCTTTCTTATGCCTCGAAAAAAGGGATAAAAACAGGTATTGCCACAAACGGCTTCCTTATCGATAAGGAAATGGCCAACAGGATAAAAGAGGCGCATATTTCCTCTATCCAGATCAGCCTTGACGGGACAGAAGAAACACATAACAAAATAAGACAAAATGCCGAGAGCTATCAAAGAGCAATTAATGCCATCAGATTCTTAAAAGAATTAAAAATCCCGATAGTTTCTGTCGCCACCACCGTTACACCCATGAATCTCGATGAAATGAATTCCTTAAGGGATGTTTTGGTTGATTTGAATGTCAAGCTGTGGAGAATAGGAATAGTCATGCCAATCGGAAGAGCGGAAAAAAACGATTTGCTTCTCAGTCCAGATCAGTTGAAAGGATTGTTTGAATTTGTGAAAAACAACAGGAAACGGATTGAAATAAAGATAGGGGAAAATCTGCCTTTTTTGGGCAGTTATGAGAAGAAAATACGAAAAGAGCCGTTAGTATGCCCTCTGGGATTTACGGCCTGCTGCATCGGCGTTGACGGCAATATACGCGGCTGCCCGGAGCAGCCGGACATTGAGGAAAACAGGGAGGGATCGATTCTTGAAAAGCCTTTTCTGGAAATCTGGAAAAACGGCTTCAAAAGGTACAGAAACAGGGAATTGATAAAAAAAGACAGCAAATGCGCCGATTGCAAGGACAAAAACAGCTGTTATGGCGGATGCTGGGTGATGCGGAAAGGCAACACCCATTGCATTTATGATTTGCTGCCTAAAGAATCTTAGAAACCTTTATATATACTTCAGCATATAGATTACCATCACCTATCAGATAAATTAAATGAAAGGAAATCACTTGTCATTTAATCACTTCATATTTTATAGATCATATTAAGTGGTTAGCTTTGGTGAATATGCATAAGGCCAGACGGAAATAAGTCGGCCAGTGGTTTTCTTAGGAGACAAACAAATGGAAAAAATAACGGATTTTTTCCGCGCTCAAAAAACCGGAGGTTTTTTGTAGCATGGGAAAAGTAAGCCCGCAATCAGTAAAATACATCATACATGCAGAATTCAGCACAGAGGGAGTAGTTGAGAAACCGGATGTCATCGGCGCGATTTTCGGCCAGACAGAGGGGCTTCTCGGCGAAGACCTTGAGCTGAGGGAGCTGCAGAAGATGGGCAAAATCGGAAGAATCACCTTGGAGCTGGAAGCTGCCGACTCAAAGACAAAAGGGACGCTTGAAATACCTACATCAATCGACAAGGCGGAAACAGCCATTATCGGCGCCGCTGTCGAGACAATCGACAGAATAGGGCCTTGCGATGCGACTTTTAAGATAAAGAGCATCGAGGATGTCAGAAGCAACAAGCGCGAATATGTCATGGACAGGGCAAAGAAGCTTCTTGCAGAGCTCAATGTAAGCACCCCCAGATTGAGGGAAATGGAGCAGGATGTTTCGAACCACGTCAAGACAGCCCGAGTGTGCGACTACGGAAGAGAGCTTCTATCGGCAGGGCCTGATATCGACAAAAGCAGCGAGATAATCGTTGTAGAGGGAAGGGCGGATGTCCTGAACCTTTTGAAATCAGGGATCAAGAACGCGATTGCAATGAACGGAGCGGTGATACCGCAGACCATCAAGGATCTCAGCAAGGAAAAGGAGATAACCCTTTTCATTGACGGAGACAGAGGCGGAGTCCTGAACGCGATGGACGCGATACAGAACGCGAGAATCAAGTACATCGCAAGGGCGCCTGACGGAAAGGAAGTCGAGGAGCTTGTCGACAAGGAGATAATGACCTGCCTGAGAAACAGGATGAGTGTCGAGGATTTCTCGAACATGTACATCAAAAAAGGCAGCAGGAAAAGGCCTAGGAAAGAGAGCTATGAAAGCGAGGAAGAGAAAGCCGAAGAGGAGAAAGAGCCCGAAAACATTCAGGAAACCCTGAACGAGCACCTTTCGAGCCTGGACAGGGGCCAGTGCGTCCTTCTTATCGGAGGCGCGAATGACTTCAAGGAAAGGTATTTCTCGGAAAACGAGCTTTCAAGGGCATTGTATGATGCGAAAAGGCGCAGGATGAAAGTGTTTGCAGCTGTAACGAACGGAATCGTCACGCAGGGCGTGATAAAAGCCGCGGAATTCGCCAGGTGCAGGTACATCGTCGCGAAGAACTTTTCGGCGACATCCGACAAAGTCAAGCTGTTAAGTTTTTAATTTTTAGATGAGGCAAGCGCGCGCCGATGCGCGCGCACCTCTTTTTATTTTTTATTTATCCTGTGGTTCTTAGATTCAGGACAGGAGTGTATGTCTTTTTATTGCAGAAATAGATCCTGTCGCTTTCATTGCAATATCTGCACTTGTCATTCGGATTGACGCATAAGCCGTTTTCTTCGAACAGAGCCACATCAAACGGCAGATTTTCGCAAAATTTTATGACTGCATCTTCCAATATCTTTACCATAACAATCCTGAAAAATTAGAGACTTATAAAAATTTATATGATTGAAAAATATCAAAAAATCAGAATTTCTTCGGCACGATATCTATGCAGATTCCTGCGGCGACTGTCTGTCCTGCATCACGCACGGCGAATCTTGCCATGTGAGGGTTGACGCTCTGCTTCTCGATGACAAGCGGCTTCAGCGGCTTCAGCTTGACAATCGCGACATCCCCGTTCTTCAAAAAGTCAGGGTTCTCCTGCGAAACCTGTCCTGTCTTAGGATCAAGCTTTTTCATGAGCTCGATGAACTGGACAGGCACCTGTGCTGTGTGAATGTGCAATACAGGCGTGTAGCCCTTTGCGAGCACTGTCGGATGGTTGATTATTGCAATCTGCGCTGTGAATTCCTCTGCGATTACCGGAGGACTGCTTGCAAGCGCGATGACATCTCCTCTTGCTATGTCGTCTTTTCCGACTCCCCTTATGTTTATTCCGACGTTGTCTCCTGCGATTCCCTCTTTAAGCTGCTCGTGATGCATCTCAACGCTCTTTACTTCGCCTAAGATTCCCTTGCCGCTCTTTGCAGGCAGTATGATGACTTTATCGTTAGGCTTTACAACACCTGTCTCGATTTTTCCGACAGGGACTGTTCCGATTCCTGTGATTGTGTAAACATCCTGGACAGGCATTCTGAAAGGCATGTCAACCGGCTTCTTTATCTCTGTGAACAGGTCAAACTGCTCAAGCAAGGTGTGCCCCTTGTACCAAGGCATGTTCTCGCTTTTCTTTGTGACGTTATCTCCCTTGAATCCGCTTCCCGGGATGAAATTAATATTTTCAATCTTGTAGCCAGCCGCTTTAAGCAGGTTTGTAACATCTGCCTTGACTGCATTGAATTTTTCCTCAGAATAATTGACTGTGTCCATCTGGTTTATCCAGACAGCCATCTGGCCGACTCCCATTGTCCTGCAGAGCCAGACATGCTCTTTTGTCTGGGGCGAAACGCCGTGCTGGCATGCAACGACAAGGATTGCCGCATCTGCCTGGCTTGTTCCTGTAATCATGTTTTTGATGAAATCCCTGTGACCTGGGGCATCGATGACTGTCACTGCATATTTCTTTGTAATAAGCTTTTTGTATGACAAGTCGATTGTAAGTCCCCTTTCTCTCTCTTCCTTGAACCTATCCATGACGAATGCGAATTCAAAGCCCTTTTTACCGAGCTTCTCTGCCATATCTTTCATTTTCGTAAGCTCTTGTTCAGTAAACTGGCCCCCCTCATAGAAAAGCCTGCCGACTGTAGTTGATTTTCCGTGGTCTACATGGCCTACGAAAACAATATTCATCGTTGGTTTTTCTGCTGCCATATGAGTTGAATAAAAAATAGATTTATAAATCTTTCGGGGGGAAAATCAGGAAATGGGGCTGCCGGAATTCGAATCCGGATCGCAGCGTCCCGAACGCTGAATCCTAACCAAGTTAGACTACAGCCCCATTAAAAAGAGAATAGGATATATTAAAAATCTATCTAGAAAAAGAACGGATCATCAATATCGTCTGCATTTGCAATCAGGTCTGTCGCGGTTATAATGCCGACAAGCTTGCCTTTCTGCACGACAGGCAGCCTTTTTATCTTGTTCTGAGACATGATTTCTGCGGCATCCTCTATCTCCTCTTTCGCGTCTATTGTCTTGACATTTTTCGACATGATTTTCGAGATTGAAGTTCCATGAGTCCCTGAATTCGAGAAACATTTCAGAATGTCGCGCTCAGTCACGATGCCGACGAGCCTTTTGCTTTTGTCTGCAACAATCAGCGAGCCTATGTTGTTTTTTGCCATCGACTGGGCAGCTTCCCTTACTGTCGCGGATGAACTAATCATCACCGCCTTTTTCATTATCTCTTTTACCTGCATTTTAGCACAAGAAAGTTAATAAACGCGATATTTTAAACCTTGTGATGAAACCCCTGAATTGGCTGCTTGCCTCATTTTTTCTGCTTATTCCTATGAAATCAAAGGCCGAGGAAAGAAAAGTGACAATATCTGCTGTCGGCGATGTAATGCTTGGAAGTCATCTGAATGAATTTATGAAAGAAAAAGGCTATTCGTGGCCTTTTCAGGAAACTGTTAATTATCTCAAAAATGCAGACATCGCTTTCTGCAATCTTGAAGCTCCGCTCACTACAAGCGATGATAAAATCGAAAAAGAATGGAATTTCAAGGCAGATCCAGAAGCTGTAAAGTCCCTAATTTATGCTGGTTTTGACATTGTCAGCATTGCAAATAACCACACTATGGACTACGGAAGAAAAGGCCTTGAGGAAACTGTAAATAAACTCGAAGCAGACAGCATAAAATATGTTGGAATCTGGAAAGGCGACAAGAGATCTCAGGTCATTATTGAAAAGAACGGCTTAAAGGTTGCATGGCTCGCATATTCTGGCGTCAGCCATCCTGAATTTGAATGCAAAGAAAACAAATATGGGATTGTTCCTTCCATAATCTCTTACATCCAGCAGGATGTCAGGGAAGCTGACAGCCTTGCAGATATTGTTGTTGTTTCGCTTCATTGCGGCAAAGAGCTGAGCAAAGAGCCGATTGAATATCAAAGACAGCACGCTCATGCGGCTATAGACGCTGGCGCCGACATTGTGATAGGCCATCATCCCCATGTTCTGCAGCCAATTGAAAAATATAAAGGAGGCATTATAGCATATTCTCTTGGAAATTTTGCCTTCGGATGCTACAACAAGATAAAAGAATCTGCAATTTTACAGCTAACTATTTCAAATGATTCCGGAAAAAACAAGATCGATAATGTAAATGTCATTCCTGTTGATGTCTATAATTACAGGGTTCATTTTCAACCAAAACCTATTGAAGGAAGCAGAAAAAACCAGATAATCAAATTCTTGCTGAATGAATAAGTGAGCCTAGGAGGATTCGAACCCCCAACTGCCGGTCCGAAGCCGGCTGTTTTATCCGTTGAACTATAGGCCCAATTCATTTAAGAAAAGTTATTTAAAATACTTTGTCCTTTGCTTATTATGAAAAGAGGTCTGTTATTTGGCGCGGTAGCCACGCTTACTGGAACCATCATCGGGGCGGGATTCCTCGGAATCCCGGGCGTTGTCGCAAAAAGCGGCTTTCTTGTGGGAGCGATCCACATTATTGCAATCGGCTTCATCATGATGTTCATCAACCTCTGCTTCGGGGAAATATCCTTAAGAACAAAAGGGCTGCATCAGCTGCCCGGCTATGCGAGAAAATATCTCGGAAAAATAGGCGCAGGAAAAATGTTTTTCGTGATGATATTCGGAATCTATTCCGCGCTAACAGCTTATCTGATTGGAGAGGGGCAGAGTTTGAGTTTCGCGCTATTCGGGACGCTGAAATACGCGATGATGTTAGGCATCGGATTCTTCGCGCTTATGGCTTTTCTCACATACATGAGCATAGGCGCCCTGAAAAAAGGTGAGTCCTTCGGATTGATTGCGGTCGCATTTATCGTGCTTCTGATTGCGATAATTTTCATCCCGCAAATAAATCCGAGCAATCTGACCTATCAAACAGATGGCATATTCAATTCATTTCTACCTTATGGTATTGTTTTGTTCTCATTTTTGGCGTTTTCAGCCATGCCTGAGCTTGAAAAAGAGCTGAAAGGAAACGAGCGCCTGATGAAAAAAGCGATAATAATCGGAAGCATCATCCCGATAATCGCATATCTTCTGTTCACTTTCGTTGCCGTAGGAATCAAAGGTAACGCAACACCCGAGATTGCGACCTTTGTTTTCGGGAGAGGTTACACAATCCTCGCTGTTTTAACAATGTTCACCGCGTTTTTCGCGCTTAGTATGGCGCTGAAAGATATGTACATGCTCGATTTAAAGTTGAAAAAAACAACAGCCTGGCTTCTTACATGCTTCGTGCCGTTTGCCCTTTTCCTTATAATCACAAAATACAATCTTTCGACATTTTCCAGGCTTCTTGAGCTTAGCGGGGTAATCTCAGGAGGGGTTTCAGGCATTGCGATAGTCCTGATGCTGATGAAAGCGAAAAAATCAGGAAATAGAAAGCCGGAATACAGCATGCCGATGAACTGGCTCATAGTCGCGCTGGCTGTCTTGCTCTTTACATTCGGAATAATATACCAGTTTATACCTAAATGACCTTAAGGTCCAGGACATAGTGATCTTTGCCTGGTGAGAATTCTTTCACCATGACTGAATCGAGCAGTTTTACCTTGTGAATTTTATTTATTCTTCCAAGCAATTTTTTTATCTCATTCCCTGCATTATTCCTGTCAGCCAGGCAATGATAATGTATCACCGCTCCTTTCCGCGCGGCCCTGAAGGCCGCGCTCACGTATTTGAACGGGCTAGGAAGATAACCCATCATAATCCTGTCTGCTTTTATCTTCAGGCGCGGAACGATTTCCGCGCAGTCGCCTTTGATTGCCCCGATGTTGTTCAACTTGTTCAGTTTTATGTTTTCAAGGAGATATTTGTATGAAACCGGATTCAGCTCGATTGAATAGACCTTTTTCACTTTTTTCGCAAGAGGAAGGGAGAAATAACCGATGCCCGCAAACATGTCGAGAACAATCTCATTCGGTTTTGCAAGGCGCGCAATCCTGTGCCTTTCAGTCATGTTGCCTTTCGAGAACATCAGCTTCGAGACATCAATCTTATAGCGGATTCCGTCTTCCAGATGAATCGCGATTGTTTTGTCCTTTTTCGCGCGGGAAACAACGACCTTTACCTGCGGCTTCCTCAGTTTGCCTTTGATTTTGCCTGTCCGCGCGCAGATTGTTTTTACACGGGCAAATTTTTTCATAAATTCACGGGCCTCTTTTTTCGATATCTTTTTGAAAACAAAGATATCGCCGATTTGCTGGTATTTCATTTTACCCTATCACATTAAAGATTTAAATAATCTTTTATTTTTTTATAATCATGCTGCCTGAAAAATTAAAAGAGATGCTGAAGAAACAGCACTATGCCCTGGTCGGAAAGCATTCTGCAGTGCAGGTCTGCAAATACACGAAAGATTCGATTAGAGGAAAAAACTTTTGCTACAAGCAAAAGTTCTACGGCATCCAGAGCCACAGATGCGTGCAGATGACGCCGAGCACAATGTGGTGCCAGCATCGTTGTTTGTTCTGCTGGAGGCCGATCGAGCATACGCTTGGAGACGTGCTGAAAGGAAAGACAGATGAGCCAAAAGATATTGTCGATGGCTGCATCCAAGCGCAGAAAAAACAATTGCTCGGATTCGGCGGAAACTTGAAAGCAGACAAGAAAAAACTCAAAGAGGCGATGGAACCGAAGCATTTTGCAATCTCGCTTTCAGGCGAGCCGACAATCTATCCAAAACTGTCTGAACTTATTAAGGAACTTGACAAAAGAAAAATAACAAGCTTTGTCGTGAGCAACGGCGAGATTCCCGAGATGATCAGAAAAATAAACCCGACGCAGCTTTACATCTCGGTCGATGCTCCGAATGAAAAATTGTTCAATAAAATCGACAGGCCATGCAACAAGAGGTATGGGTGGAAGAATTTAATCAAGACGCTAAAGATACTTAAAACAAAAAACAAAAAAACAAGAACCGTTCTCCGATTGACGCTGATAAAAGGGCTGAACATGGTCGAGCCCGAGAATTACGCGAAGCTCATCAAGATTGCCGATCCGATGTTTATCGAGGTCAAAGCATATATTGCTGTAGGTTTCTCGCGGCAAAGATTCGGAGAGCCGCGCTGCGTTGAAATCATGCCAACACATTCCGAGGTCAGGGATTTCGCAAAGAAAATCTGCAAATTTTCAGGATACAAAATCATCGACGAAAAAAAGAATTCGCGCGTCGCGCTTCTGATGAAGCGCGACAGAAAAGACAGGATAATGAGGTTTAAAGATAAATAACAAAAAAGCTTAAATAGCGCAACCTTTCTTAAAAAGTAATTAAAATGGCAAGCATCCCATTTATCTTGAACAAATGCGAAAAACCTGGCTCAGGAGCTTTAGTCGCATTTCTGGCAAACACATTTGAAGAAGAATACACCGGGGTGGGAATTGCTGGACTTGTAAATAAAATTGAGTGGGACTATAAAGGGGTTAATATCGCCGGATTTGGAAATTATAATGGTGGGTATTATAATGGCGGGGATTATAATGGAATTAGGATTGCTGGATTTGTAAATATAGGTGATAATTTCAACGGAATTGAGGCCACTGGACTCGTAAATAAAAATGGTGGAAAATCCAAGGGCGCTCAAATATCTTGTATCAATTATTCAAAAGGTGTGGATGACTTTCTATTGCAGTTTGGATTGTTCAATCATATCGGGGAGATGGATCTTGAAAAAGAGGCAACGATACAAATCGGGCTTTACAATTCCGCCAATGGTGCGGCTTCTATCTTGCTTAATGCGAGAGGCATAAAAAATTATATCAAAAGAGTCAAAGAAAGATGCCAGAAAAAGAAAAATTAATTAACTCTTCTCCAGAATCTGCGCCTTGATGCCTTTTTCCTTGCAAAGCTTGACGAACTTCTCGGCATCGGCCTTGCTGCCGATGACGCTTCCGTAGTGCATCGGGATTGCCAAGCTCGGCTTGATGACTGAAGCCGCCTCAGCGGCTTCTTCCGCGTTCATGGTGTATGTCCCGCCGACCGGAAGGAAGGCGATGAAAAAATTCCCTTTTTTCGAATAGCCTGTCAATTTCTCCATTTCCTTGATCTGGTCAGTGTCCCCTGCGTGATAAATTGCCGTGCTGTCTGCTTGGATGATATAACCCACCCAGTACTCGTTCTTTGGATGGAATTTCTTGCTCAGATTGTACGCCTCGATTGTCTTTATCTTGAGGGCATCGATAGCAATCTCCATTCCGGGCTCGACAGGCTCAAGCTTTATTTTTTTGCTTATCCTCGCGATTTTGCTCTGGCAGTCGGCAGTGCACATTATTATTGTCCCATCCTTTGCAATCTTTTCCATATCCGGCTGCGAGCAGTGGTCGTAATGGCTGTGTGTTATAAGAATGATATCTGCCTTTTCAGAGCTGTTTATCTGATAGGGATCGATGTAAATTGTTTTTCCTATAATTTTTATCTTTACTGCCGAATGGCCAAGCCATTCTATGTCTGCATTATTTATTTTCATTTTAATAAAGAATCAATGTCCTGGATTATCTCGCCATCAGTCATTATCAAGGTAAGCGAAGGTTTTGAGCAGTAAGGGCATCCCTGGGGGTCTTTTGCGGTCTCAAAAGTAAACCCGCAATTGTCGCACTTGTATTTTCTCTTCATTTTCTATAGAGTACGCCTGCAGCTATAAGCAGTATTCCCGGCAAAATCATAACCAAATTAACAATTCCTGAAAAAAGCACCAGTATCCCTAAGATAAGCAGAAAATACCATCTACCCCTCTTTCTTTCAAGCAGAAAGATTGTCCAGCCTGTCAAAACAGCAATAACAATCCACATCACTGAAAACGCCAGAATTATATTCAAGAGCATGCCGCTGATTTCTGAGACAGTCAGCCCTTTAAGGGTTTCAACAGGCAAGGCTGAAACTTTCTCCATTATTGCTGAAAAAAGCTGCGCTTTTCCTATGAAGCATAAAATCCCGAAAATCAAAAGTAGCGCTATGGAAACCAGGCTCAGAATGAAAGCCGTCTTTCTTTTCAAATCCGCTCTTGGCATCCTTTTTTTCATGTTTTTAATAGTTGGAATTTATTTTTAAACCTTATGGCTTGAACCTGTCCGGCGTTCTTGGGAACGCGATTGTGTCCTTGACATTGTCAAGGCCGCATATCCATTTTATAACTCTTTCAGTCCCCATGCCGAATCCAGCGTGAGGGACGCTTCCGTATCTTCTTGTATCGAGATAGTATTTGTAATCCTCTATTTTCTCGCCCTTGCTCTTGAGCGATTTTTTCAGCTCCTCGATATCTGTATCCCTCTCGCTGCCGCCTATTATTTCATGATTCCCTTCTGGAGCGAGCAGATCAAAGCATCTTGCAACTTTCGGGTTCTTGAAATCTTTCGGCTTGTAAAAAGCCATTATTTCCTTCGGATACATTGTAACAAAAACAGGAGAGTCATATAATTCCATCAATTTGTCTTCCTCTGTTGTTCTGAGGTCTTTTCCCCACGGAACAGCAATTTTGCATTTTTCTTTAAGCAATTTCAGCGACTCGTCATAGGTTATTCTCGGGAATTTTTTCTTTAAAACAGGCTCCAGCTTTTTGACATCCCTGCATAGAATCGCAAGCTCTTCCCGGTTTTCTTCCAAAACTTTCTTGACAATGAATTTAATCAGGCTCTCTGCATAATCCATCAGCTCATCTAGGTTTATCCATGCAACCTCCATTTCCTGCATCCAGAATTCGGTCAGATGCCTTGAGGTTTTGCTTTTTTCAGCCCTGAATGTCGGGGCCATCGTGTACATTTTTTCCAGTGCAAACATCGCAGCTTCTGCATAAAGCTGCCAGGTCTGTGTCAGATACGCTTTTTTTCCGAAATAATCAACTTCGAACAAAGTTGGACCCTCCTCTGCTCCCCCTGGAATGATTATCGGGCTTTGGAACTCGTAAAATCCCCTGCTTCTGTAAAACTCATGCACTGCCCCGAAAATTGTGCTTCTTATTTTCATGATGGCGGTCATCTTCCTGCTTCGCAGCCAGAGATGCCTTCTGTCAAGCAGCAATTCCTCGTTGATTTCCTTCGTTATCGGGAACGGCTCGGCGTATCCTATGACCGAGATTTTTGAAACATCGACTTCGAAGCCTGTAGGGGCCCTTTTTTCCTGCGCAACCGCGCCTTCAAGCTCTATTGAGCTTTCAACAAGCAGCTTCTCAGCTGCCTTGAATTCCTTGTCGCTGACACCCCCTTTCTTAACGACGCACTGGATTAATCCTGAAGAATCCCGCAGAACGATGAAAATCTTGTCCTTGAGCTTTGTCTCGCGGTGAACCCATCCCCGCAATGAGACCTTCCCTTTTTTTCCAGCTGCCTCTTTTACTGAAATAAACTCCATAGTGAATTTAGAAAACAGCGATATAAAAAGTTATCTATGCTTCAAATGCCTCTATGTTGTTCGAGAAAGTGTAGTGCCCTTTTCCTCTGTAATCTGTGTAGCTTACGACTGCCTTGGGGAAGTTCATTCCCAACGGCGCGACTTTCGAATAAACGATATATGAGACAGCCTTTGACTCGTCAGGCATCATTGACCCGAAGTTCCACTGCAATTTGTTCTTGTCGATTGCGTCAGGCTGCGCATCGCCGAATCTATCGTGCAATTCAGTCATTTTAGGCACGTAATCCGTGCATCTCACATCGCCTACCTCGTTGCCTACATTCTTCACAAGCAGCAATATCTTAAGAGCAAGTGTTCCGTCCTTTGTCCTGACCTTGTACGCCTTTTTTCTGACAACAACGCGGGGCCTTCTCTGCATGTAGAATGCTGTCGAACCGATAATCAGCGCACCCAGAAGCAATACAGGAGCAGCGTAGTTTGTTTTCATCTCGACAGTAAGGCTTTCCCCTGGCTCGAGCTGCCTCTGCCATTCTGATGTAACTGTGTTTCCTAATGCCTGTTTCTCGGCAGCATCTATTGAATATCCTGTGAATGCCCCTTCAATCCTGTTCTGATCAACTTCAAGAGTGACAAGCTGAGGCGCATTCCCCTCATTCTTTTTTGTTATTGTTTTTGTGTATCCGAAAAAGCTTCTCTTGAGCGTTTCTGTTGTTGTGACGTACTCATATTCGCTCACCTCTATTTGTTTATCCACAACATAACTGCAGTTATTTATATTAAAATTCAATTTTAGCGTGTGCGTTCCTGCTTTCACTGCCTTCAGCTTGGCTGAATCGAGTTCGACGCCTATTGTCTTTTTTGTTTTTGGGGCCAGGCTCAGCTCTTCTGTGGATCTGACGAAATCGCTTTCAACATCCAGCGAGATGTTTTCAAAATCAATATTCTCTTTGTTTTCTATAGTTATTGGAAGGATTTTAGAATCATAAACGACAACCTCGGGCAAGGTTGCATTTATTATCTTGCTCAGAGGAATAACTTTTATCTCAAAAATATCTGTCACTGTTCCGCTCGAACTGCCCTTTATGTAGTACTGGATCATGCATTCTCCGAAGCCGCACCTTTCTTTGACTTTCTGTGAAGGGTACATTAAGACGCTTATTGTTCTTTCATCACTCGCGCCTATATTGAAAGACTCTTTGGGCAAGATATCTATTGTCAAAATGCTGTAAAGGCTGAATATCTCATCAAAATGCTCCGGATTGCTTATCGTAAGAGAGTAATGCGCAGGTATTCCTGTGTCTTCAGATGTAATGACATCAGTTACCTTGTTTTTCTCGATTTCAAATGCCGAGACTGCAGGCAAAAGCGCCAATACCAGCATCAAAGGAAGCAAAACCGTCAAAAAATTTCTCTTTTTCATTATTTTCATTATGATGCATAGTTTAAATATTTTTTGCAACTGCATTATATATGCTTGACTCTGCTTATCTGGCTTTCTTTTGAGAAATGCAGCACGTTTTTCACAAAACTTTCCATCTTTTCCTCATGGCTTACAAGGATAAGCTGGCTTGCCTTGAGCTGGTTAAGGACATCACGCATCTTGTCAAGCTGCTCCGAGGAAAATCCGTCTGTCGGCTCGTCGAGAATCAAAAAGCCCTTTGTGTTTATCCTGCTCAGGACCGAGTTCAAAACCTGGTTCAGCGCGAGCCTGTAGGCGAGCGCCAGGGCTGTTCTTTCCCCGCCGCTCAAATAGCCGTAGCTTATGTCATAACTGCCCTGCTGGACTGACGGCGTGAAATCGATATCAACAGAGGCCTCCAGGCCTGTATCGTCAATAAGGGATGCAAACCACTGCCTGAACAATAAATTGAACTCCTTGTTGAGCTTAAGCATAACCTGCTTTTCCATCAGCGATACAAGGGAAGAGAAATTTTTGTCGAGGAAATCCTGCAGCTCCGACAATTTTCCTATAGATGTGAGGGTTTTTTCCTTCTTTTCTATCTCTCTGCTAAGCTCTGCAATCTCGCAGCTTATGTCTTTCATGCTTTGTTCAACAGACGCTTTCTCAACAAGCAGCATTTTCTCCTGATGCTGTTTTTTTTCAAATTCAATCTCAGTAATCCCGTACTGCTGCTCAAAATCCTTCAAACTTTCAAGCATGCCTGATTCAAGTTTTCTTGACGATTCCAGTTCTGAAATGCTCCCTGCAGTTTCCGAAGCAAGGCGCAAAAGTTTTGCCAGCTTTTCCTCCTTCTCTTTCAGGGAGGACAGTTTGAAATTGATCACTGAAAAACGCTTTTCTTTCTCATGAAACACTTTAAGCTGCTGCTCAAGATTTTTTATATCTATTGAGAGCTCCTCAAGAACAGGCCTTTTTTCCTTCAAAAACGCGTTTATTTTTTCCAGCTCGGCTTCGATTTCAGACGAGATTTTCACCCTGTGCTCGTCTGTGACTTCCTGCTGGCACACTGGGCAAGTTTTCAGCGAGTTTATTTTTTTTGAATCATTTGCAAGGCTTGCCTGCCTTGCAGACAGCGCCGCAATTTCACGCTCAAATATTTTCTCATTGTCCCTGCCAATCTGGATCTCCTGCTCCGCATCCTCTATCATTTTCTTCAGCTCATTTTCATCTCCCAAATCGCAGCTGTTGATTTCCGATCTGATTATCCCGGTATCTCTCTTCAGTTCAAGCGTTTCCTGCTCAAACCTGCGGAGCTGAATTTTTTTCTCGACAATTGTCGCGTCAATCGAAGCCATTTTTGCTTTTGCTCTTGCAAGCTTGTCAAGATTTTCTTTTTCCTGCTTCAGCATTGTTTTTATCTCAAAAAGCTCGCGCTGCAGTTTCGAGAGGGATGGGGAAAGAATTTCCGACTTCTTCATCAGAATTTCCAGGGCTGCTGTCTTGTCCCCAAACTGCATCTTCCTGAACTGCAGGTCGGAGATCTGCGCCTCTTTCTCTTTCTTTTTCGCCTTGACTGCGGATGAAAAAATCGCGCAGTTGCCCAGTATGCGCTCGTACTTGTCGATGTCAAAAACCTTTCTCAGCGTGTCGAGCCGGATGTCCGGGCTTTCCAGGACGATTTTTTTCATCTCCTCCTGCGGGCAGTAAACAGTGTAGCGGTAAATCAGATTTTTCTTTCTCAAAAGGGATGCCGAATAATTCAGAGTGTTCAGAACAAACGACTTTAACTCGGTTGCTGTAAGCTCTTTTTTCACGCCATCAACAGCTATGGACGCGGATGACTGCGCAACTGTTTTGCTGGATCTTTTCAGCACCCTTTTTATCGTGGCTGTTTTTCCGGCTATCATGAATTCCGCCTCGACATAACCTTCGTCCCTTCCGTTTCTCAGAAGGCCCGCGCCTTCCACAACTCCCCTCTCAAGCCCGAAAAGCGCGAACTCTATCGCCAGAAGCACCGTGCTTTTGCCTGCGCCTATGTCTCCCGACAGAAGAATCGATCCTTCGGGGAAACTTATTTCCTCATCAGCATAGCTTCGTATGTTGTGCAGCCTTATTCTCTTTATCATCATTTGAAATCACCCTCCAGGGCAAGCGCATTCAGCATCTCTTTCGTGAGCCTCTCGCAGAATGTCGGGTTTGTCTCGTCCTCCATCTTTTCGATATCGAGTTTTTTCAGCAGGATTTCAACAACCTGCCTTTTATCTTCAGGAATCACGTTTTCCTTCACTGCGACATCCATTGACAGCTCTTCCAGCTTTCCAATGTCGTTGATTCCGCCGGCGTTCTCGTCTATTTTCAGCTCAAACTCCCTGCTTTCGAGTTTTGAGATATTTCTGAGCACAAAAAACGCCCCTGATTTTTTAGATTCTGCTTCAATTGAATTGAAATCGATGTCAGAAGGCTTGCCTGACTCAAGGATTCCGGAAACTCTCAATGTCACTATCGCATCCTTAAAGCTGTTCCTGTTTTTCTCAATCTCTTTTTTTATTTTCTCCGCAAGGGTCTGCGGATTCTCGGTGTTTGCATCAACAAAAACATTAATCACAGGCTTTATGGGCTCAATTATTCGCCTGATGCTTTTTTCAGTTATTTTTCCATCTGCCTCGATTATAAAAAAGGTCGAATTGTGCTGCGATTCAAGCTCAGAAAAACTTGTTGGAAATAAAGATCCTGTATATGCGATTGTCCTGCCCTCTGACTCGAGAATGCCTTCCTGATGAATGTGGCCGAGCGCATAATAGTCAAATCCTTCTGGAATATCTTTCAAGGGAACAGAAGAAACGCATGATGGAAGATTTGAAAGCTCTGAAACTGTTGTGTGAACCATCAGGATTGAAATGTCCGACTTTTCCCTTCCTTCAAAAATTTTTGAGCTGATTTCATTCTGCTCGAGCCCGCCTTTTTTTCCTGAAAGGCCCGCGATAAGGACAGATTTTCCTCCATAGTTTTTTTTCAGGGGATTGTATGAAACATCTGCGCACAAGCCTGCCTTTTCAAGGACAGAAACCATGCTTTTGCCGCTTGCGCTGAAATCGTGGCTTCCCTGGACAATGAAGCAGTCTATGTTTTTTTCCTTAAGCTCGCGGAGCTTTCCTGCCGCGCTTTTCAAAATATCAACAGAAGGAACGGCAGTGTCAAACAGGTCGCCTGCAACAAGCACGAAATCAACTTTCTCCAAAATGCACCTGTCTATCGCCTTTTCAAATGCAATCAGGTTCAGCTGCTGCATCTCGGGCTGCCGCCACGCGCCAAGATGGCAGTCTGCAATGTGTGCGAATCTCATGAATGAAAAAAATCACCAAATCTTATAATGTTTGTGGTGCTCGAGTCAATCTAAGCAAGATTCAGCTGCTGGCCGTCCTGAAGAAGATGTACATCCTCACCGAGCTTGTAGCCAAGCTCGGTCGCCAGCTCAACCAAGGAAGTTAATTTCTGCATCTCGCCGTGCGCTGGAATTATGTGCTGCGGCTGGAGCATCTCGATAAGGTCTCGCAGATCCTCACGCGCGCAGTGGCCCGAGACATGGACATCTGTGAATATCCTTGTGCCTTTTTCGCGCAGCTTTTTCTCAAGCATGTTCCTGTTTGAAATATTGATAGGACTCGGGATGACTGAAGACGAAAAAACAATGTGGTCTTTTGCCTGCAATTTGAACGGAAGAACATCCCTTGCAAGCCTGTCCAGGATTGCGCCAGGCTCCCCCTGATGGCCTGTGCAGACAATCATGTACCTTGTCCTGTCTTTCGCGATTTTCTTGAGCATCCTCTCCAGCTGGTTCCTGAAAGTCACTATCCTTATGTCATCCATGAACGGAGCCATTTTTACCCTGTTGGCCGCGCTCACATATTTTTGCAATGAGCGCCCCATGAAAACAATCTCGCGGTCAAGCTGCTTGCCGCAATCAACGATGCTTTTCAGCCTTGCGATGTGCGACGAAAATGTCGTGACTATTATGCCTGCATTTTCATTCGAGGTTGTAAGCAAGACATCCTCCAGCAGCCCGCGCGCTATTTTCTCGCTTGGAGTTTTCCTCTCAAGGTCTGAATAAAGCGAATCGACTATGAGCGCGAAAACGCCCTCCTTTGCTATCTCCTTCAGCCTTTCATAATTCGGCTTTTTTCCAAGTATCGGCGAATTGTCGAACTTAAAATCATTGGCATAGATTATCGCGCCTTTATCGGTGTGCAGTACAACCAGAGACGCCTGGATCGTGGAGTGCGTTATGTTCACGAACTCGATTTTGTACTCTTTTTTTCCTTTAAGCGTTATGAAAGAATTAGGCATCACCCTTACGACCTCATTCCTGAATTTGGTTCCTGGATTGTCCTGAATCAGCGAAAACAAAACTTCAACAGTGAAAGGCGTGGCAAAAATCGGGGCATTGTAATTGTGCGCAATGTATGGCACAGCACCCACATGGTCGAGGTGCGCATGGCTTATCAGGATTGCGCGGACTTTGTGCCTCAGGGCTTTTATGACGGAATCGTCAGGAACAGCATCGATGCTTCTCAAATTCTCTTCAGTCATGATCCTGTTGTTGCTTTCCCTCTCAACGACGGGCGTGAGATACAGCCCGCAGTCAAAAATAAATGCATCGTCGCCTATCTCGACACAGGTCATGTTTTTCCCTACTTCAGAATATCCTCCTACAGCATATATTTTCACCATTTTAGAGTATTCTCTTTTTCATCCGTATTAGACAGCGCTTATTTAAAAATCTGTTGATTGTCAATGCAAAAAACTTTAAAGGGAGAGCTGTCTTATTTAATCATGGGAGGGTAGCTCAGCCTGGGAGAGCACACGGCTGAAGACCGTGGTGTCGGGGGTCCAAATCCCCCTCCTCCCATTTTGAAAAATGGAAAAAAAGAGCATCGTGATAACTGCAATAATAGCGATAATTCTTTTAGCCTGTTTTCTGTCCAATCTTACGGGAATGGCGTTACAGGCAAAAACGACAATGGTTTCAAGCGCATTTCAAACAAAAATCATAAATGCGCAGAAAATTGCCGCGCCCGAAGAGATGGTGGTAATTGACAACATCTCCATAGAGCCAGTTATTCTTGAAAAAATGGTCATACAACCTGAAGAAAAGAAGAGATCGATAATCTGCTTCAAAGAAGCGGCTGTTAGTGATGCAATCAAAATAGTTGAATTAAAAATTCCTGCGCAAATTGCCGCGCCAACCAAGATAGCCCCTCCGGCAATGGCCATCGCCGCTCTTTCGTCAGCGCCGGTGTCAACGCTTTCATTCAGGACAGAAGTAAAAAAAGCAGAGCTGCAAAACATCACAATCAAGAAAGAAGCGATAACATTCCTTGCGACCAAGATAACCAGCATACCTAAAGAAAATGTGGTGATCAAAAAAAAGCTGGACAACATTCCATGCATGATAGTTGATACAGACCTGTATGGGGTTGAACAGATGGTCGATAAAAATGCAAGCTTGAGTGTCATGTCTGATGTGGTGTATGCGCAGCAGGATAGCGAGGCGATTAGAGAAGCAAATGTGGATAAAACATGGAAGAAGCAGATAACAAACCAGAGTATCAAGGGAAACGGGACAAGCATAGCAATCATCGATTCGGGAGTTGATTACAGGGACAAAGATCTTGGGGGGTGCTTTGGAACAGGGTGCAAGATCAGCAAAGGATGGAATTTCATAGAAAACAGCACGAATGTGATGGATATAGACGGGCATGGAACGCATCTTGCGGGGATTGCCGCAGTCGTGGCCCCGGAATCATCAATTATCGTGCTTAAAACTTGCCAAAATGGCTCATGCTCCGCGTCAAAAATAGCAGAGGCGATTGACTGGTGTCTGGAGTACGGATGCAGTGTTGCAACACTTTCGCTTGGAGACGGCGGTTCGCACAATCCTGAAGAATGCAGAAAAATAGAGACATTAAAAACAGTTATTGAAACCGCATCATCAAGCGGGCTTGCAATTTTTGTTTCAGCTGGCAACAACGGCATGCAATGGCCTTCATATCCTGCATGCGACCCGAATGCAATATCTGTCGGCTCAGTAAACGACTATGACGGGCAGATCTCTGATTTCAGCAACCACAATCCGAACATATATGCGCCTGGAGCGCTGATAAAATCAAACTGGATAAACGACGAGTATAAGACGATGATCGGAACATCTCAGGCCGCAGCATTTGCGGCAAGCACGGCGGCGCTATATGTGCAGGCATACAGCCTCATAAACAAAATGACCCCGACTGTTCAGACCATCAGAGAGCAGCTCGAGACAAAAGGCAATTTTGTATATGACAATCTAACCAATGCAGAATATTCCAATTTAGATGCGATAAAACTCATTGAGAGCCTGATGGGAACAAATCCCCTGCCTTCATTCACGTGCGGAAACGCAATATGTGAGTTTGGGCTTGGCGAGGATGCGCAAAACTGCAACACTGATTGCGGAATAAAAATAGCTGAAAATATCACTGAAGCGAACGAATCCGAACCCCCGGCAGAGGAAGAGAAAAAGGAGGAGCAGATACAATATAACCTGAGTTTTGACATAAAAAACTGGGCCGGAAACCAGAGAAATGCCAACATAGAGATAATGAATTCTTCCTTGAAGATGTTAAAGGATTTCTCATATCCTGACGAGGGAACGGACAAATCTCCGATAAAATTGCCCGATGGAAACTACAGCATAAAAATAAGCCATGGATTGTTCAGCGTCATTCTGAGATCTGCCGAATTGAATTCAGATCTGAAACTAAAAATAAAAATAGAAGATTTGGCAAAAAAAATAATGCAGCTTCCTGGAATGTCTTATGCGAAAGTTCTTGCGACATACGGAATAGGGTTTGAAGACAACAAAACAGCTGTAATCTGTTTTGACAAGCAGCTTGCCGGCGAGAACAGATTCGTTTTCCGCTGCCCTTGGAATGGGACATGCGAAAGAAACTGGAGCGCGCTCATGAATATGAAACAAAGAGAAGTTTCATGCATAGCCCTCGCGCCCGGCAACGGCACAGCGTATTCTGTAGTTGAAATTCCCGAGGCAGTGTGCGGCGACGGAATTTGCGAGCAGAAAGAAAGCTCAGTAAGCTGCCCGAAGGACTGCCAGATGGATCTGAAAGAAACAGCATTCGGGGAAGAAAAAGGCACCAGCTGGAAGGTCTGGAAAACAGCAGCCATTATTGCGGCGCTGGCTGTCCTTGCAGTCCTTGCCATTTTGATCGTGCGGGAAAGGAAAAAACCGCAGAGAACTGCGCCTTCAGTCCCTGTTCCTCCAAGGCCAGGCTACTGAAGATGCTGATTGACTTTTTTATTTTGGCTTCGGTTTTTTTTCTTGTTTTGTTTATTTGGACTGCATACACGAGATTCTTCGGGGCGGAATTCGCCAGGATGCCGAAAAATGCGAGGGAAAAAATGCTGGAAATGCTCAAGCTGAACAAGCGCGATGTTTTCTATGATGTTGGATGCGGCAACGGGCAGCTGCTGCTTGAAGCATCGCCTCTGGTCAAAAAAGCGATAGGGATTGAGATAGACCCTGTCCGTTTTTTGATTTCAAGGTCAAGAACCAGGAAGATGAGAAACATCAGAATCATTCGCGGAAACCTGTTCAGGCAGAACCTCAGTTCTGCCACAAAAATGGCTGTTTTCCTGTCGCCTGAAACAAACGCAAGGCTTGGGGAAAAAATCCGGAAAAATGCAAAAGCGGCATCATACAAGTGGCCAATTCCCGGAATGAAGCTGATTAAGCATGATGCAAAGAACAGGATTTATCTTTATGGACGTTAGATTTAAAAAGATAAAAATCTATAATCAGGCATGGCAAAAAAGAAGGTAAAAAAGAAAAAAGCCAAGAAATGCTGCTGCCCTTGCTGCAAATAAAATGCGAATGAACAGGAAAGCAGGCTTCGAAATGTCTATAACGACTTTAGTCACTATAGTGATTGCAGTCATCATGCTGATTTTAGGATTGTTCCTTGTAAGAAATGTGATGTGTGGAGCCATCGGCATGACTGGAGACATTAATAATAAAATGAGGGGAGAAATAGACAAGATGTTTGGAGGAATAAGCAGTGGAGAAGTTCAGTGCATAGGCGGCGGCTCTGAAAATGTCAAGATGCCTGCCGGGGGGATAGCGAATATTTACTGCGGGTTCAGGCCGACAAAAACAACAACATACACTTACAGCATCGAAGTGACTGGCGGAGAAATTCCGAAAGAAACGATAAATGGCTGGGTCATTGCGGGAAGCAATACAGGCACAATAACTGTTGCTCCAGGCGACAACGAGCCGAAGAAACTGCTCTATATGCGCATTCCAAGCGATGCGCCTGAAGGGCTTATGCTTATAACTTTGCACGTAACAGGCAAAAGCGATGTCAAGCTAAGCTACGAGGTTGCAAGATTAGGATTCGTTCAGGGAGCAATCTGCTAGGTTAATTTTAAAAACATCCTCTTCTATAATCTTAAATGCTAAAATTATACAACACTCTGACAAGGAAGAAAGAGGCCTTCAAGCCACTCAATCCACTGAACGTCGGGATGTATTCGTGCGGGCCGACAGTCTACTGGTACCAGCATATCGGAAATCTCAGAACATATGTATTCTCGGACCTACTGAAAAGAATACTCACATACAACAGCTTCAAAGTAAAGCATGTCATGAATGTCACGGATGTCGGCCATCTTACAAGCAACGAGGATGCCGGAGAGGATAAGATGGAGGCTGCTGCAAAAAAAGAGCACAGAAAAGCAAGCGAGATCGCATATTACTACTGGAAGATTTTCAGGCAGGATTTCAAAAAACTGAACATCATCGAGCCGGATGTCTGGTGCAAGGCTACAGAACACATCAAAGAACAGATCGGGCTGATTAAAACGCTGGAAAGAAAGAGATACACTTACAAAACCTCAGACGGGATTTATTTTGATACAAGCAAGGTCAAGGATTACGGAAAGCTCGCGCTGCTGAAAATAGAAGGATTGGAAGCCGGAAAAAGGATCGAGCTCGGGGAAAAAAGAAACAAAACTGATTTTGCGCTCTGGAAATTTTCTGAAAAGCCGGGAGAAAGGCAGCAAGAATGGCCAAGCCCGTGGGGAATCGGATTTCCAGGCTGGCACATCGAATGCAGCGCAATGTCCTCGAAATATCTCGGAGAGCAGTTCGACATCCATACTGGTGGCATAGACCATATTCCTGTGCATCACATAAATGAAATTGCGCAAAGCGAAGCTGCATTCGGAAAAAAGCCGTGGGTCAGATACTGGCTGCACGGGGAATTCCTGACTTTCAAAGGGGAGAAAGTGAGTAAGAGCAAGGGCGGTTTATATACCATTTCTGAATTGGAAAAAGAGGGATTCGGCCCGCTTGTGTTCAGGTATCTGTGCATGACCGCGCACTACAGGACGCAGCTGGATTTCAGCATCGATAACCTCAAGGCAGCGCAGAATTCGTATGAAAGGATGAAAAACATAATTTTTGAATTAAAAGACGACGGCAAGACAAACAAGAAATGCCTCAAGGAGTTTGAGGCCGCAATAGATGACGATCTGGACATGCCTAAAGCCCTGTCTATTTTATGGGACATATTAAGAGATAAAAATGCCGAAGGCAAACTGAACGCAATCAAAGAGATGGACAAAATCCTCGGCCTCGATCTGCTGAAAAAAGAGGAGATAAAAATCCCGCAGGAAATCATGAAACTGGTGAAAGAGCGCGAGGCAGCCAGAAAAAAGAAAGACTGGAAAAAATCAGATGAATTGCGCGAGAAAATAAAATCCCTGGGATATTCGATCGATGACGCGCCTGAGGGCGCGAGAGTCAAAAAAGCATAGCAATCCGATGGCTTTTTAAATTAATTTTATCTTGTTCAACAATGAAAATCAACCAAGGATTCAGATGGTTCTACACAAGCTCTGGAAAGCTTGTCCTTGCAGGCAAGAATGCAGAGCAAAACGAGCACATCGTAAAGCAAGTGAAAACAGAAGATGTCATTCTGCACACGAAAGACCCCGGAAGCCCTTTCTGCATCATTCACGGAAATATCTCCGAGCAGGACATCAAGGAAACCGCGGTTTTCTGCGCATGCTTCAGCCAGGGATGGAAAAAGCGCAAGACAGAGATGGAAGTCCATATTTTCAAAGGCGAGCAGATTGTAAAAGACGGCAAGATGAAAACAGGGACATTCGGCGTTCTCGGCAAAGTGCAGAAAATAAAAGTCGCGCTCGAGCTCTGGATAGGGGTGCAAAAAGGAAAAATGAGAGCTGTCCCTAAAAGCTGCCTGGAAAAACCCCTGATCAAAATAACCCCTGGAAAAATCGAGAAGAGAAAAGCCGCCGAGATCATAAAAAAGGCGCTTGAAGAAAAGTTCAATCTTAAAAAAAACACAGAGGAGATCGAGCAGGCGATTCCGGCAGGAGGGTTCAAATTGTAGTGAAGTTCAACATCGGCAAAAGCGGGCTTAAAGCCGAGTTTATAGAAAATCTTGAAAAAACATTTAAAAAGAACGATTTGGTTAAGATTTCGGTCCTGAAAGCGGCAACCCGCGACAGGGACGAGCTAAAAAAAATAGCCGAGACAATTTGCAGCGAGCTTGTGAAAAAATACAGGAAAAAATTCACTGCAAAAATCGTCGGCTTCACAATAATCGTAAAAAAATGGCGCAAGTAAACGTGCATGAAGTTGATGCGGAGAAGTTCATCCTGGCCCTGGCCGAACATCTGAAAAAGAAAAAGGAGTTCGACGCGCCTGAATGGACTGTATTCGTGAAAACAGGTGTCTCAAAGGCAAGGCCTCCTGAGCAGGAAGACTGGTGGCACATAAGAGCTGCAGCGATTCTGAGAACACTCTATACAAAAGGAATTATAGGGACAAAAAGATTGAGGATAAAATACGGCTCCAGGAAGAAGAGGGGGGTCAGGCCCGAGAAATTCGGAAAAGCGAGCGGAAAAGTCATCAGGACAATCCTGCAGCAGGCGACAAAAGCAGGGCTCGCGGAATATATCAAAGGCAAAAAAACAGGAAGAAAACTCACAAAAGCGGGAAAGGACTGGCTTGAAACAGTCGCAGGAGAAATAAAAAAGTAGCATGGCACGATACAAGAACTATTCAAAAAAACTGAAGCTCGGGAAGCAGGGAAGAAGAACAAAATGGGCTCCGTTCTGGATAGTCCCGAAGGCGCTCGGCAAAGGCAAGCATGTCCATCCTGCAAGATTCACGAGAGTGAAGCGCTCGTGGAGGCGTTCAAACATAGCAAAAAGCATTCCGATAACAAAGAAGGCCCGGAAATTCAGGCACATCAACAAGAAATCAGGAAAAATAAGGAGAAAATATTAGCGAGCGAGGCGCGGATGAACATCGCGCAAACAAATAAAGCAATATAAAAAAATAAAAACAAACAAGAAAAACAGAAAAAATGGCAAAAGAAAAAGAAGAAAGGAAGCAGATTCTTGAAAGAACATACACAATCCCGCTGAGGCAGGAATTTCTAAAGGTTCCAAGATACAAGAGGGCAAAAAAAGCTGCAAAGGCGGTCAAAGAGTTTCTTGCAAAACACATGAAAGTCGAGAACAGGGATCTTGACAAAGTGAAGATGGATCCGTGGCTCAACAGGGCGATATGGCTCAGGGGAATAAAAAAGCCAGTTTACAAAGTAACAGTCAAGGCGACGAAATACAGCGACGGGATTGTAAAGGCCGAAATCACAGGATTGCCCCCGAAATACAGGGATGATGAGAAAAAGCTTCTGAAAAGAAAGACAAAGGTCGAAGCAAGGACAAAAGAGCACGAGGAGGAAAGAAAGAAACTCCTCGAGAAAAAGAAAGCCGAGGAAGACAAGAAAAAGGCAGAGGAGAAAGCCAAGCTCGAAAAAGAGGCCGCAAAGGAAAAAACAGAGGGAGAGAAAGAAGAGGAAAAGGAAAAGAAAGAGGAGGAGAAAACACTCCGTAAAGCGCCAAAGGACGAGAAAGGTCACTCATACGCAAAAGAATACGGAAAATCCAACGAGATGAGGCGCAATGTCGCCGAGATTCACAGGAAAGCGCTCGAAAGATAATTATTTCTTAAAAAAATTTAAAGGGTTAGCGCGCCATCAGGCGCGGAAAAAGAAAAAATAAATTTATCAGCTCGTACAGGAACAGTGTGCCAAATCTCCCTCGCACCAACAGCTGCATGCTTGCCCTGCCCCGCAATTTACACTCCCTCTTCCGGCAGCACAACTATAGTCACAAGATGATCCGCCGCCTGTACCATCCATCATCCCACTTGCCATGTTTGTAGTCATTTGAGACGCGGTTCCAGGATTTACGTCCAATGGAACGGCGTTTTCACTTTCTCCTATCCCGCTTTGCCAGGCAGCAGCGGCGTATCCTGAAGCCAGATCAAATGCTTGGGCATCAGAATAGCCCGCTTTTTTGTAAGAGTCATAAGCGGAATTAAAGATGTTGTTGTAAGCTGTGAACCATTTTGACTGATGCCCGTATGCCAAATTGTCTATCCCATAGGTTTTGGCATAAGTATTGAAAAAACCTGATAACTGAGACACTTTGTTAGAGCCTGCCGCTATTGTCACTTGCTTGCAATCTGTCGGGCAGTTGGCCGCAGTTTCGCCAGAATCACAGATTCCATCTTTGTCACATGCAGCAGTTACGGATTTTTGAATTGGCGCAGTTATCGCATTCCCAGTCATCGCGCCATTGCTGCTTATGACAAAACCGATTGAAACACTTGCGATTAATGCTATCGCCAATAACACCCAAAAATGACTAGTTTCCATTTGCCCCTTTTATGCTTGAAGAAAAGAATATAAGTATATAAATATTTCTTTAAAATTATGGAAAAAGGTTTCATAATTCTAGACAAGCCGGCAGGCATGACGAGTTTCGAGGCATGCGATGCTGCAAGGAAAAAACTTGGAGCTGACAAGGCAGGCCATGCAGGAACTCTCGACCCGATGGTTACCGGCATCCTGATAATCGCGCTTGAGAGCGCGACAAAGCTCATGCCCCTGATAAACGGGCTTGACAAGACATACGATGGGGAAGCACACATCCACAAGGATGTTTCATTGAGCGAGCTGAAAAAAATAATAAAGGAAAAATTTCTCGGAAAAATAAAGCAGATTCCTCCCCAGAAAAGCCGCGTTCGCCGGATTGAGCGCGAGCGCGAGATCTACGAATTCAAAATCCTCAAAAAAACAGGCAGGGATATTTTTTACAGAGTGCACTGCGAAAAGGGGACTTACATCAGAAAGCTTATCGATGATCTTGGAAAAGAAATCGGCGGAGCGCACATGACTGCGCTCCGAAGAATCAAGCAGGGGCCTTTTCCGATAAAAATGGCTGTTCCTCTTGACAAGCTGACTGAAAAAAACATCATTCCCGCCGAGAAAATAATCGAAAAGGTCTCTCCGATTATATTTGTCTCGGCCGAGGCCGAGACCAAGCTGAGGCAGGGAAAATTCCTCAATGCAGAGGATGTCGAAAAGATAAAAGGCAGTTTTGAAAAAGAGCAGATTGCCGCGGCAATCTGCGGCAAGCGCGTTGTCGCGCTTGTAAAGCCGTTCTTCAGCTCGCCGGAGATAAAAAAGCAAAAAGTTTATATCCTGAAGCCAGAACGGATAATCTGAAATAAAATGCCTCCAAAATATTACAACCCTTCAAGTGAAGCCCCCCGCCGCAATCACGATTCCAAAAGCGCAAAGAGACAAATCAAACAAACAATAGATGCGATATATAAAAAGGAGATTGATAGGGAAATAGACGAAGCGCGGGCATCTAGTGGAAAATACAGAACAAACACAATAGATGACAGGATTTAAACGTTAAAAAGATATTTAAATTAGTTTTCTTTTTCGATAATATGACAAGAGAGGAAGAGATCACAAAAGAGCGCGAAAAGAAGCTTGCCGAGCTCCGCAAGCTGAAAATAGAGCCCTATCCGTACAGCTTTGAAAAGAAAAATTCCTGCGCCGAGCTTCAGGAAAAATACGCAAAGATCGAGGCAGGCAAGGAAACAAAGGACAAAGCGAAAATCGCAGGAAGAATAATGGTTGTAAGGGACATGGGCAAAATAGCATTTGCAACACTGCAGGACTCTGGCGGAAAGATGCAAATTGTCCTTCAGGACAAAAAAACACCTGAAAAAGAGATTGATTTTTTCAAGAAATTCATCGACGCAGGGGATTTTGTAGGAATCGAAGGCCCTGTTTTCAGGACGCAGAGAGGAGAATTGAGCATCCTGGTCTCAAAAACGCAGATACTTGCAAAATCGATGCTGCCTTTGCCTGAGAAATGGCACGGCCTGCAGGACAAAGAGGACAGATACAGGAAAAGATACCTTGATCTGATGATGAATCCTGAAGTGAAAAAAATATTTGAAAAAAGAACATTGATTATCGATTCAATCCGTGAATTTCTGAATTCAAAAGGCTTCATTGAAGTTGAAACTCCTCTGCTCCAGCCCATTTACGGCGGGGCGGAAGCTGAACCATTTAAAACCCATCTCAATGCCCTTGACATGGATCTTTACATGTCGATTTCTCCAGAGCTTTATCTAAAGAAGCTAATTGTAGGCGGTTTTGAAAAGGTCTATACTATCTGCAAAAATTTCAGGAATGAAGGCATTGACAAAAGCCACAATCCTGAGTTCACCATGCTTGAAGTGTACTGGGCTTATGCAGACTATGAAGATATGATGAATCTTTTTGAGGAAATTTACGAATACGCCCTGAAAAAAATAATTGGAAAAACTGAAATAGAATACCAGGATCAGAAACTCAATTTCAAAAAGCCGTGGGCAAAGGTTCCAATGGTTGATGGATTGAAAAAGCAGGGCATTGATGTTAAAAAAATGTCCGATAAAGAGCTGTTGAAGAAAGCAAAAGAGCTTAAGATTAACGTTGATGAAACATCGCGTGGATTGATAATCGCGGAACTTGCAAAAGAGCTTGTTGAGCCGAAGCTGATGCAGCCTTCCCATCTGATAAATCATACAAAAGAAACAACTCCTTTATGCAAGGTAAAAAGAGGGGCTCCGGAATTGATTGAAAGAAGCGAGCCTTTCGCATACGGAATGGAGCTTGGAAATATTTATTCAGAACTTAACGATCCTCTGCAGCAGAGAAAGACGCTTGAAGAGCAGTCCAAGGAGCTAAAAAAAGCAGGATTGGCGCATCCTGTTGATGAGGATTTCATCAATGCGCTTGAGCAAGGCATGCCCCCTACGGGCGGGCTTGGCCTGGGAATAGACAGGATGATAATGCTGCTGACAAACTCGTCCTCAATACGAGATGTTATCCTGTTCCCGTTCATGAAGCAAGATTTATAAACGTAAAAGCATGTTTATCATCGATTAAATTCAAAATAAATAATAAACGGAGGTAAAAAAATGGCTGAATTCGAAGGAAGGTGCATGCATTGCAAGGACAAAAGGAAAATGAAGGATCCTGCTGCCGCTGAAATCAAGTCAGGTACATGGGCTGTAAAAGGCAAATGCACTGTCTGCGGAACAAACATGTTCAAGATCGTAGGAAAGGAAAAACCGAAGATATAATTGGAACATCCAGTATTTAGATGAAAAGGGCGCAATGATTAAGCGCCAGATAAAATTCATCAGAAGATATCTCTAAAAACAAAAATGGCAAATCTCGTTATAAAATCAAATTTAAAGGAAATCATCAAGGAGCTCCGCATCTCCGCTGACCTCGCCGAGGCGCTCAACAAAAAAGTCGAGAAAATCCTGCTCGAAGCGGTTGAGCGGGCAAAGGAAAACCATCGCACGACTGTCCTGCCGCAGGACCTTTGATTTTTTATATCCGTTTATATTTCATTTCTGCGCGAATGACATCATTCCGCGCCCAGAAAGTTTTTTAATGCAATATAACTATTCTAAATCATGGTGAACAAAAAAAAGAGAATATCGAAAGCCATCCTGAAAAAACGCGAAAAAAGGAAAGCGAAGCGGGAATTCAAGGAAGCATGGCAGAGAGTCAGGCAAGAATGCCTTGAAAGAGATGGGTATGAGTGCCAGATCTGCAGCCACAAGTTCGACAAGGCAAAGCCGGGGGGAACTGCAGTGCACCATATAATCCCGAGGCAGTACAAGGATCTTTTTCTCGAGCTGGACAACCTCATCACATTGTGCTCAAGATGCCATCGCTGGGGCAAGGACTCGCCGCATCAGAATGCCCTGTGGTTCGCAGAATGGATGAAGAAAAACAGGCCAGAACAGTACAATCATCTGCAGGAATTTCTGAAGTGAATTTTTTATTTGCGCGGCCCGACGTTATCCGCGCCGATGGGATTTAGTAGGATATAGAAAAGCGAGGTGGTTAGCGATGCGCGCCCATCGGGGCGCGCTATAGACAAGAAGGTTTTAAAACAATTATTTCTTAGCAATACCAAGGGTCCATAGTTTCAATGGTTAAAACAGCCGCCTCCAGAGCGGCGGTTGGGGGTTCGAATCCTCCTGGACCCACTTTTATTTTTATTCCAGGCTTTTGAGAAGCCCGCTGAAATATTTTTCCTTTGCGGCAGCCACGAGCCCTGCATCGGGATTCATGAACTTGCCATATTCAGGCTCCTCCGCTATCCATTCCCACACCGCATCAATGCATGGATAGAGATTTTTTTTGTCTGCCGGCGAGATGATCAGCCTTCCGTAAGGATTGACATTCTTCGAATAATTCTTGAAAGCATCGCCAAGGGATTTTGTACAATAAACATATTCTTTTTTGTTTTTGAGATTGCCTATGTTAATGACTATCACCTGGCCTTTTCTGTCCTTATAGTAGCGCAGGTCCGCCCAACTGTATTCCTCCAAGGCATGCCTGTAAAAATCAAGCGAATGCTGCTCCATCACAATATTTGCAGAGTATCTCCTCACCCGTTCCTTTGCTGACTCGACAGTTGCCGGCTTCGAATAATCATATTCAAAATAGGAACAAACAGCCCCTTTTTCCATCGCGCTTTTGAGATCTCTGTATGCTCTTATGGCCTCCTGCATCAGAGGGCTGACTGCAACTTTAGGGAATTCGCAGGGAATCCCGAAATATTTCATCTCCTTCCCTCCTTTATTGTAGCCTATTTCCATGGATTCCAGGATTTTTTCATACATTGACACTCTTACCTGTGTCTCAAGATCCATTAAATCTTCCCGGCTTCTTTTAGCGGAAATTTCCTTCCTTTCAACTTCGTCGGAATGTCCCTGATTTATCAGCAGCCTTTCCAAGGCATCATCCCACGATGCATTTCCATTGGCCAAGTCCATCGATTTTTTGAAATCATCAATACTCTGGGCAACATCGCCGAGATTCGGCTCGTTCGAATTGGCTCTCTGGATGGCGCTTCCGTATTTTTCCTTGAAATAATCAGGAAAGCCCTCTGAGGCGAGCTGGCATGCCATTTCCACCACCATCTCTTTGTACTCTTTCAAATGCTTTCTCCTGTATTCCCTGCAAAAATCAGCGAGAATTATGTCCGCCTTCCTCTCGAAAGACGCGATATTGAGAAGCTTGTTTTTTATAGAGTCAGGGGCGGAAGGGGTTGTTCCCAAAAGGCTGAATTTCCCGTTGTCCTCGTTTATCCTGACTTTGTAGATATTTCCGCCGTATTCTGCCGCCTGCTCGTAAACCCTTTTCGATGCAGTTATGTCGTCTTCCGACGACTCCATCTGCTCGCTCTGAGCAATATCTTCCAGCTGAGCATTTGATTTCAGAGGGATTGCCAGCAAAGGAATGCTTATCAAAACCGGAAGAATGAAATTTCCCCCTCTCATTTTTTAGCCAAGAACAGGAACCTCATAAGGCGAGATTATGGTTGTGCATGTGTTAGGTGAAGGAATATTTCCCCATTTGTCCCTGCATTTTATGTAGTAGTTGCTTTCTGTCTGCCAGTAGGCAGTATGTATGAAATTGTCTGTTGTCGCCATTGTGTTTCCGTCGGTGAAATTGAACGCGCAGTTCGATGTCGCCCCGTAAACGCATTCTGATCCCTCATCTGTCTCAGTCACAAGGTAATCTCCTATGTTCGTGTCATGATATGCCCTTATGACTTTCGGCGCGATTGTGTCTTGTTTCACGACGAAAGTGTGCTCGTCCCTTGATTCGAGCTTGAACATGTCGCGGCAGGCCGCGACAATCTTGTAATTTGTCCCTGCAACTGTCGCGTTCAGCGTCTCGTTGTGTTTGCCTGTGTGATAATCGGCAAGGCCCTCGTCAATCGGCGTCATATCGCCCCAGAAAGGACGCGTCGCGCCGAGCGCCTTTGAAATCTTGTATCTGCACTCTGTTATCCTTGGCGAGCTGTTGACCTCGATGTCCGGCTCGCGGACATAAGTCGCTTCGCCATTGACAGGCTTTACAATGGATATGTTGTATCCGGGAATCCCGTAAAGTATGTAAGGATAAGTGTCTTCCTGCGCCATAACATTCCTTCCATCAGAGCATAAAATCTCGTACATGTATGCCTTCGTGACATTCTCGAGGCCTGAGCCGACTATAGATGCCTGCGTTTCCGCGTCCAGCGAGCTCCAGTTCAGGTCATCGCTTCCTTTCGACAAGTCAAGCTCCATGAAGCAATGCGCGCACTTTGTCTGGTTTGTATCGTAGCATTTCTGGCTCTGCACGCACCACGAGCTTTTCACGCTAGATGTCCTGTTTACGTCTGTGTATCCCGGATCCTGGCCTGTTCCGTAGCTGTTTCCGAATGAGGTCATGTTCTCCCAGATATTTGTGAAATTGCTGTATCTTGAGCTGAATTTGCAGTATCCGTTCTCGTCCAGCACGATTGTCACATTCACTTTTTTCCAGTCAGTAGGGACCGCACCAGGCGTTGCAGGGTCTGTATAGACTATTGTAGGCGGCAGCTGGTCCGGCTTTTCCTCAAGCGTGAATATAACCTGGTTCCAATCATAGCTCGCCTCGTGCTCGACGCCGCAGATGTTCTTGCACTTGATGTAAATCGTGTGGTTCATTCCGCGCTGGATTCCTCCAGGAAGCAGCACATTCACATTCTGCCAGTTGTATTCAGGCCATAAGTTCTCATCAAATGCCTCCATGTCTGAAATGTTCTGTCCCATCTTATCCAAGACAAAGAAGCATGATGCAAGATCATCTGTTGTTGCATTGATAGAAATATATCTTGTGTTGAACGGAATCTCGCCCAAATCAACCTTGATTGTTCCATCCTTATTATCTTTGTCATAAGCGCCATCATCAGCTGCCTTGACATTTTCAACGCTTGCATTGTCGATGAATGCATTCACATTAAAGCTCGAGAAAAAGACATCTCCTGTCTCGTCGCACTTGCCTGGCTCGCATCTGTATCCTTTCTTGTCGTCTGTCTCGACAGGGACGCAGTCCCCGAGTATCACGCATCTTTCAGCAGTGCAGACTCTGTAAGGGTCTGCATTGCAGCTGTGGCAAGATTCATTCAAATCTTCATCGCTCAAACCCTTTCTCGGAGCTTCTGCAGTGCAGCCGCCTGCATCGTTCATCAACCATGTAGAAACAAATCCCGCCCTAACCATAGATATGCCGCAGAAAAACACATCAGACCAAGAGCTCACTGGATCAAAATATTTTTTACCTCCTGAAACGACCTTCCCTGCTGCTCCAAAAGATAAAAAACACTGATACATAGGATTAAATGGCAGAGCGAGCGCTCCTGCAATCATGACTATTGCTCCGTTCAAGGTCGCGGGCTCTGTTGGAGGATTAGGTTTTGGAATAGTATTTGCAAAGTCATCTCCTCTTGCAAAAATAATGGATGAAAAGCAGGACATCATAAGCGCAGCTATCAAAAAGATGCACATTATTTTATTTTTTGTTTGTTTCATTTTTTGAAAATTTGGGCGATACCCAGTACTACTCCTATGGATCCTCCGATTGCCGCGATTTGAAGCAAAGGAGTTTTTATTGCTGTTAAAATGGCTGTAACAGGTGCCGGAGCTGCAAAGTATATTGCTCCCCTTTCAGAGAAGCAAGCTCCGACGCCTGCGGGTCCATAAGGTATCATAAACCAGCCGGCAGTCAAGCACTCTACAGGAATCCATTCTATCCTGTTAATCGAAGTCATCATCGTGAAAAGCAATGCTCCGCGGGCGAATGCCTCGAGACCAACATATCCTCCGAATTCGCAGTCGCCAAGCGATGCGCACTCTTTTGAATCGCACGTGTTCCACATCGCATCGCCGCCTTTTCCGCACTGGCTGCAATTCCCTTTGCTTGCGCTAGTGTCGAATTTGTAATTCCCGGGGGTTCCTGCCAATATGTTTGTTCCCGCAGGATATTTCGGGCTGCATGAGCCGATGTCTGTTGCGAAGCCCCATATGCCTTTTGCATCTTCCAGATAAACGCAATCGCCGAGCTCATCGCATTCATCCCTCGTGCAGAAATTGCTGAATATCTCGTTCAAAGCCACTCCAAGAGGAGGGAACGGTCCGAATAAATCTCCGAAAAAATCCAGGACGCGCTTGTCGCTTCCGCAGGTCGAGCATTTGCTTGAATCCTGCACATGACGCTTCCCGTGCAGGCTTCCGACTGTGCTCTGAATGCATACTGCCCCTCTGTCGGGGCCTAAAGTGTCTATCTGGATTTTTCCAAGGTTGCAGTGCAGTATCTCGTTCTGCAGGCCTGTGCTTTTTTCATATAATTCGAGACTGCTTTTTTCACCAGGCATGTATACTTCAACACCCATACCCCCTGTAGAATAAGCCACCACAGGACTTGCTTCCTCCTGATATCCTGTGTAAAAATTATAACACATTGATGTTCCTGTCAAAAGAGTTTTGCCGTTCGAATCCACGACTTTTGCAGGCAATCCGCCGGAGATATTCTGGCTTCCGAGCGCGCCTTCAATTTTGCACCTCGTGCTGATGCACTCGGCGGATGTCTCGTTCTTTTTTGAGCAGATATTCTCGGGATAATTGCATGATTCCTTAATATCCTCCTGGTTGCCCTGGCTATCAAACCAGTAGACATTCATCTCTGTTCCGGGAAGTGTTCCGCAGCCGGTTTTTGCGTGGCCTGCTGATGTGCATGCATCAACAACGCTGCATAAAACTCCCGCCATTCCTCCGCCCTCCATGAAATTGCCGTTTTCCGAGGTGCAGGCGTCTCTTGTCTCGTATTTGCAGCTGCCTCCTGAAAGGACGCAGCATGAAAGGTCTTTTGGAGAGCCCGCCTTTGCGCAATCAATCTGCCTTGTGATTGATGTGTCGAATTTCATGTTGTCGGCGGCATATCCTAGGTCTTTTGTAAGTTCCTCGCACTGCCTTTGCTGGACAACCTCTGCCTTCACGCCTTCGGCAATGATGCAGCAGCCTTTCTGGCACTCTGCTCTTGAGCTGATGTCGCCTGAAAACCATTTTGCAACATAGTTTGTCTCGCAGGGAGTTTTTTCGATGTTCGACATGCACGCGCTTCCTTTATCAAGAGGGACGCAAACCCCCGGCTTGCATTCGGCAACATTGGAACAGTCGCCTGTCAGCGATGTCTTGAAATTGATAGCAGGATTATCGCAGATGTCTGATGTTGCCCCGTTCACGCAGCTCTGCCCTGTCTTTGTCTTTATGCAGCAGCCTGTCTGGCTTTCCGCGGCCTTTGCCTGCGGCGAGCTGAGGCTCAGGCTGATTGAAAAAGTCACTGAAATAATCAGAATGCTCACTGCAATCGCTCCTGTTTTCTTCCACATCTCGTTTGATGTTTTTTTTATCATTTTACGACCTGTCTACTGCGAAATAAAAAGGAAATGGGGATTCTCCCTCGGCGGGCCTGCTTTCAACGAAGAAAGCGACCTGGTCTTTGCTCTTGGCGCCGTTTTCAAAAGAAATGTCCCTTAAAGTGACTGCGTTGCTTGCTATGTAATCATCCTGCACCTCTCCCTGGAATATCTGCTGGTGCACTTCGCTTTCGACAATATCATTTGCGACTCTCCATATTTTTCCCAGAGGAATGTCCAGAACAACATTGCCAGGATCCAGGACAGTTGTTGCGCGCGCTTTTTTCAAGGTAATGGGCCATTCCACCCTTATCAAAACGCTTTCTTCATTTATCTCTGCCGAGATTTTTCTCGCGCCCGGCTCGACTGTCATTTTTTTCTTGTAGCTTGTAAAATTATCCAGGCATTTATCTATGTCTGCGTAGCCCTTTGCATCAAGCGCCTTGTTGAATTCGCCGCTCATTGCCTCCAGGCTCGGCAGCTTGTTGATCCTCTCCTTTGCAGAATTTTTGTACATCACGACAACTTTCGGGCCGGCATACTCCAGGGAATAGAGGTCCGCATAATCATAATAGCCCGCATGGAGCCCCATCTGCGTCAAAATATCCTCGCTGACTGTTCTCACGCAAGACTGGATATCGTCTTTCATCGCACCTTCCTGGCTTGCCAGGAATGTGTTCGCCTGCGCTTCAGACATGAAAACAGATGATATCTGCGGCCACAAGCGCCATGTCAAGATTCCAAGGGCTACGATAACTATTGCAATAATAATAAAAATAGTAACCTGGCCTCGCTTGTCGCCCCTTTTTAGCATGCAGAAATATGGGAAAAGATGTTTATAAAGTTTATTGCAATTAAGAGGCAAATACGCTCGCGCTGAAGCGCGCTCGCGACGCGCGGCATTGGCCGCGCTTTTAATTCAATTATTTTATCTTGTAGACCTTAGGAGGAGATTCTATATTTTTCAGGGGCCTGCTTCCGAGATTCTCAAATTCGGCGTTTATTTTTCCTTTTACCTGATTATAAACATCCTCAGAAACATAGATCTCTCCGGGCTCGCATATCGATTCAATTCTGCTTGCAATATTGACCCCATCGCCAAAAACATCACCTGCCTTGTGTATGACATCCCCTATATGTATTCCTATCCTTATCTTTATATCCTCTTTTTTCAGAAGGGATTGTATCTCCAGCGCTGCTTTGACTGCATTGATCGCAGAATCAAAATCACCCATTATCGAATCTCCGATTGTCTTTACAACTCGTCCTTCATGCTCTTTTATTATGTGCCTCATGGCTTTTTCATATCTCCAGACTTTTTTCAGGGTTTTTTCCTCGTCCCTTCCCATCTCTTTGCTGTATCCTTTCATGTCTGTGAACATTATTGCGCATAGCTTTCTTTTTCCAAATTCTTCAGATACATTATCTTCTTTCTTCTTTTGGCGGAAAAGCCCCTTTATCAGTTTATAAAACCCGAAAATTATCAAAATAAGCACCGCAAGGGCTACGATTATGACAAAAACTATTCCGATGAATTCGCCAACGTGCTCTGCTAAGACCATATTTCTTCGAGATTTTCAAGAATTATAAAGCTTTCTCAAATTAACAATTAATCACTCTTCCTCGACCCTCGGGGCGAGCACAAAGCTCAAAGAAAGGTCCTTGCTGCTGAAGTCAAACCTTGCGGGATAGTCGTTCGAGAACGAAACGAGGACTTTCGGCGAGAATTTCGATGCCTTTGAGAATTTTGCGAGATAATCCAGGCTGTATTTTGCCTTCGAGCTTGCTCCTGTTATCTTCACCTCGTCGCTGTTCAATTCTGTCCTTGCGGAATTCAGGCTGCCTTTCGAGTCGATTGCGAAAAAATCGCTGTTTGCCGAAATGACGCACGAATCCGCGACAATCATCGCGTCCGCGACAGCCTCTGCGAATGCAAAGCTGTCAATCTCGACAGATGAATTGAAATTCAGCTTGGGCATCTGCTTCTCCTCCGAGTCTATGTTTATCAGCGCAAGATTGAACGCCCTTTTTTCCCCGAGCTTTAATTTCAGAACATTATCCTGCCTCTCAATAGTCAGGCTTGAATTCGAGGGCGCTCTTTTCAGCGCCTGCTTCAAATCCTCGAGGTTCAGCCCGAGCTCCTGCTCTTTGTCCACCTCGAACTGCGAGAATGAGGATGCAGGGATTTTCAGCGAAACAAGCGCGACATTCGCAGGGTCGACGGCCGTGATCTCGAATCCGCTTTTTGTTATTTTCGCTTTGACCTCGAGAACAAGCTCGCTCAGCAGAGATATGCTGTCTGCAAGAATCTTCGGATTTTCGAATTTAAGCTTCATCAAGACAATCAGCGCATGAACTATATAAATTTTATTGCATATTTTTACCATTATCTCATAATCATCTTTTAAAAAATAGTAGCAACTCTGATGTGACAAAAACAAAAATTTAAAAGGAAGACTGTTATGAAAGGGCGATGGAAATCGGAAGAGTCGAGCTCACGGCAGAACTGCAAAAGGCATATCAGGTTTCCCATTCCCTGGGTGAAAAAGGCCCGGGCATAGGTACGACCAAGCGCGAGTTCATTTCATGCAGAAAGGGGGAGCACAAATCTGCTCGCGAAAATTCCACCAAAAAAATGATAGAAAATCTCAAGTCCGCGCTGCCTGAAAAAGAGCTGACAGCCATGCTAGGATTTTCAATAGACAGCATCCAGCTAAAAAAACACTGCAAAAGAAACGGATACGTTCGCTACCTCAAAAATATACAGACCAAAAAACTATTGGAAAAATTTAACGATTATCTTAAAAGAGACGGAATCACAAGGATTCATATTGTTGGGGAAATCAGGAAAGAGCAGGGTGAAAGCTATTGTTACCAGACGCTTAAAGACAGCCTTGATCCGAACAAAAAAACAATACCTCCAGGGGTTTTCAACTATGTCCTTAAAAAAACAGCAAGTGTGTATGGCGAAAATGAAGTGAAGTCCTATTGCGGGGTGAAAAATCTTGAAAATATCGCAGAATCAGACAGGATTCCCGTCGATGATGCTCTGGTGGAAAAATTGAGCAAAAACATGAAAGAGCTAGGGGTGGGGAGAAAAAAATATGCAAAAATTGTGGGTGGAGACTCCACGACACTTATAAGGATACTAAAAAAAAGACAGGCCACAGCAAGCAAAAGAATGCTGGACCTTGAAAAAATATCTGAAGAAAAATTCGAAAAACTTGCAAGGGAATTTGTCTCGCTTTATCCTGGGATGAAGAAGAGAACACCAGCTAGCTGTCTTGTCTACTTTAACCGCCTTGTAAGAAAATACGCCCCAAAACACGGAATCAGCGAAGAGAACGCAAAAAAATCAATCATAAATAGACTGGAAAAAGAAGGATACATATCGCCTCTGTCAGATCCATCAATCTATGATTTGCCATTGACCGAAGAGATTAAAAAAATGGATGACGAAAACTATCTAGAAAGCCATCTGGATGAATGATAGAAAGATTGTTTTCCATCCCAACTAAGTATTTAAATTTTCATTGACTGCATCAAAAATGGAAAAAGAAGAGATAATCAGGGCGATTGCCAGAAGATATTACTCGAGAAGGGACATCCAGGAAGCGATTGTCTCGCAATCGAGAAACAGAGAGGTTGTCCCGAGATATTATGAGGGATTCGGCAAAAGGCCGGACACGATAGAATATGAAAGCGACGTGTACAATCTTGCCGCGAAAGGCGCGACTTCCTTCCACTGCTCCGAGGAAATATGGAGCGATCCGCTGGAGATCAGCACATCCATGCCAGAAGAGCAGATAAAAAAGCTGAGGACAGGATGGGACTTGATAATAGACATTGACTGCAAATTCCCCGAATACGGGAAAATAGCGGCGTTTCTCCTTTCAGAGGCTTTTTATTTCCACAATCTGAGAAATTTCGGGCTGAAATTCTCAGGAGGAAGCGGGTTTCATCTGGGAGTGTCATTCAAAGCATTCCCGAAAATGATAAACGGGATAAAAATAAGGGAATTTTTCCCGGAAGGGCCCAGGATGATCGCGGCATATCTCAAAGACATGATTTCAAAAGACCTTGCTTCAAGGATTCTGGAGATGTCCACAATGAATGAGATAATACAGGCGAGCGGGAAGCAGAAGGACTATTTCATGAAGAAAAAATGCAGGACATGCGGCAAGGCGCCTGAAAGAAGAGTGCTAAGGACAGAAATCAAAAAGAAATCAAAGGAGACAGAAGATTTGATCTGCCCGAAATGCGGGGCAAGCTACTCTGAAAACAAGAATGATTTCGTGGTTTACGAGGAATTCGACCCATACAGCATCCTGGAGATAGACACCGTGCTTATATCATCGAGGCATCTGTACAGGGCGGCATACTCTCTTAACGAGAAAACAGGCCTTTCCAGCATCGTGATAAAGCCCGACCAGATAAAGGCGTTTCATCCTGCATGGGCAAAGCCGGAGAGGGTTTTCCCGAGGCAGTTCATGCCCGAGCCCGAGCCCGAGGAGGCAAAAGAGCTTCTGCTGCGCGCATACGACTGGCATGCAAAAAACGAGGAGAAGAAAGAGATTAAAGAGGAGCTGAAAAAATCGGAAAGGAAGCCGATAAACATAGGCAAAATCAGCGACGATATTTTCCCGCCGTGCGTAAAATCTATCCTGAAAGGGGTGAAGAACGACGGGAGAAAGCGCGCCCTGTTCATCCTGATCAATTTCTTCAAGTCTCTGAACCTGGATTCGGACGAAATCGAAAAGCGCGTGAAGGAATGGAACAAGCTGAACTACAAACCATTGAAGGAAAATTACATCACGACGCAGATCCAGTGGTTCAAAAGGCAGGGCCAGAGGCTTCCGCCAAACTGCAGTTTGGCGGTGTACTACAAAGACATAGGCGCATGCGCCCCTGATTTTCTATGCAGAAGAATCAAAAATCCTGTCAATTATGCCGTGCTGAAAGCAAAAACACCTGGGCAAAAAAAGCCGTCCAGAACGAAAGTATTTTAAATGCCTCTGGCTTTTAAAAATAATGGACAGAAAAGGGGATGTGATTTTTGCACTTGCCATTCTTGCACTAATTATGATGTCATCAGGGGCTTTTGCAGAAATCAACGAAAGCCAGGAAATAATAAAAGCGTACAGCTGGCTGAGCTCTAAAGCAGACAATTCCACAGAATGGAGCAGCATGACCACGAAACAGGATGTTTTCAGCACGCTTGCGCTCAGCTGCGGAGAAGACAGCACGCTTCTTGGAAATGATTCCCTTTATGAAAAAGCATTCAAGGGCAGCGACTACATGTGCTGGGGCGAGAGGAACGCGACTAAGCTTTCCGACTGCAGGATAACAGAAACCGCGCTGGCAAAAATCGCAGGCGACAAACTCGAATTATTCGATACAAGCGGCATAGAAGAGTGGCTTCTTAATCAGAGCAAATTTTATGGAACATCTGCCAATGAGAATATCTTCTGGTTTGTGGAGCTTGATGTCAACAGGGATCTGACTGCAGAATGCAACATAACATATGCGACGAACAGCGTTGCGAAAGTCAAGATAAACGGCAACAAAACCCTTTCAGGCCTGACGCAGACAGGAACAGCATGCTTCAGCGTTTATGACAATTACTGGCTTCAGATAAAAAAAGAATGCTATGAAAAAAGCTTCAAGGTAACCTGCAATGTTTCAGACACAAGTGGAAATTTCAGGGCAACCCTGAAATACAAGAAAAGCCAGAATGATGTAACATGGTATGTATCTCCCGATTCCTGGCTTGTGGCATCGGGACAGCCGCAGGAGTTTGCAATTGAAAGCTATTGCCTTGCGAGAGGAGGAACGTGCGATTACGAGGGGACTGCCTGGGCGGTTTACGCCATGAAAGAAAACGAGGAATCTGAAAAATATCTTCCTTATCTGACCACTGAGAAAGACGGCAATGAAAAATATCTTCCCGAAGCCCTGCTTTATCTTGCAGGAGTTTCCAAATATGAAAGCTCTGTTGAAAAACTCCAAACTTCGCAGGGATTCTGGATGGCTGCAGGAACCATTTACGGGCAATTCTACGATACCGCCCTTGCGGGCATGACCTCTCGTGGAAATCTTTCTTCTGAAAAAGGCGGCGCGAGATATTATCTTACAAAAGACAGCGACAAGGCCAGGACATTCGCGGAAACCCCCGACAGAAAATACAGATACTGGAGATGCGCCGAGACAGGATGCAATGAAATAAAGGATACCGCTTTCCTGCTTTGGGTTTACTGGCCTGAGCTTTGCTCAGCAGGCACAGGAAACGCAACAGGAAACGAGACCTGCGCTGGAAAAGGATACAACTGCAGAGATTCCTGCATTATTGGCTCCGAAGTTGAGCAGAACTCACTGAATTCGACATGCGCCGCAGGATTGAAATGCTGCGCACCAGGCGCTGCGGGAACGTGCGAGGAAAGCAAGGGGACATGCAATACGACGTGCGCAAGCGATGAATTCAAAATAAGCGCGGCGTGCTCTTCCGGGCAAATATGCTGCAGGAAATACAGAGAAGCGGCGTGCTCTGAATTCAACGGAGACATATGCATGACAGGCGAGCAATGCACGAGCTCAACAGGCACTGTGACAGACACCTACGGGATTGAATGCTGCCCGAGCCCGGGGATATGCATCTCAGGAAACACAAACCAGAGCTGCATCGGTTTACGCGGAAAAGAGTGCCTTGAAGGGCAGATATGCATCGGCGAAAATCCCTGGAAAAAAATCAATTTCATACAATCAAACAACACAAGCAACTGCTGCATTGGCGGCAGATGCCTAAGCGATGAAACTTGCACTGAAAAACACGGAGTTTCCTGCAGCTCAGGGAGCTGCTCATCACTTCCCATGGTTGAATCAAGCGACGAGCAGCATTGCTGCATAGGAAACTGCACGAAAGCTGTTCTGAACTGCACGGCAGAAGAAGGCGAGACGTGCAGCAAATGCTCCAGCTGGATAGATGAATCAAGCAAATGCTGCGACAAAGGAAAATGCATTAAAGGCAAATGGTGGCTGTGGCTATTGATAATAGTCATTTTGGCGGCAATAGCGGTTTATTTCATGAAGTTCAGAAAGAAAAAGAAAAAGCCTCCTGTTTCCCAAGGATTTCCAGGACAAGGCCCTATGATGCCTCCGAGAAGGCCGCTCATGCCCCTGACACCTATGAATGCGCCTATAACCAGGCCGGTAAAACCGGCAACTCTTCCGCCGCTCAGGCCATTAAGGCCATTGCCTGCACCGGCAAGAACGCGGCCGCAGCCAAGACCGACAGTCCAAATAAATATTGCAGGAAAAATTCCGGCTAAGCAGATTAAAAAAACAACTGTAAAAAAGATTTCTGCGGGCAAAACAGAAACAGAACTTGAAAAGACTCTTAAGAAACTGAAGGGAATGACTGCAAAAAATAAATGACTAAAATGAGGCAGTTTGCAATTCTGTTGATGGTGTTAATCTTAAGCGTGAGCTTTGCGGGGCTTGCGGAAGGATGCATCGAGCTTAAGGCCGCGAGGGCAAGCTATCTTCCGGGCGAGACTGTCCAGGTCGAGATATCTGCGGGAGTCACAAGAACAATCGCTGCAGAAGACATTTCAATATACAGAAACTCGTCAAAGCTTCCGACTGCCGTTTTTATTTCAAAAATAAATGATGCTAAATATTTTGCATGGTTTGACCTTCCAAATCAGCAGGGAACATACAGCGTCAGGGTCAGGGGATACTGCCCCCAGCTGAAAACGGCAGAAATCCCGATTGATGTCCGGGGCACGATTGGATCTATGCGCTCCGAGGTCATGTCGATGGCAAACAATAAATGGAAAATCCTGCCTCTTGAAAGCCATATTCTCGCCGCAGGAATTTTTTACAATGAAAGCACATCCGGGCAGGCTGATTCAGATTATATCGCAAGGGCGGACTCATGCATGAATTCAAACTGCAGCACGAAAAATGCCTCATTGACATTGGCGGCATTTTCAAACAGATACATTTCCGCAAAAATGCTGAGCATGCTTGAAACATACAGAAACAGCGAAAAATACAATACAACAAACGGGACTGCCACGAATGGCACGTGCTGGGGAAGCGGACTAAATGAATCCTGCAATGCCACAGATACTGCTTATGCCCTGCTTGCGCTGGCGATGACTGGAAATCTTAACCTAAGCAATCCAAATAATTCTGTCGCAGTCGCCTGGCTGAAAAACAATGCGAAAAATATCGCGGAAAAAGCGGCTGTCTATTATATAACAAAAAACAACGAGACTCTTGCTGAAATTCTTGGCCTTCAGGATCCTGAGGGATTCTGGCTGGACAATTCAAAAGCGGACGCGAGAACGACTGCGCTTGCGATTTTTGCGCTAAAAAGCTCGGGGGACATCTCCGCACAAGCTGCGGCGGAAAAATCAAAGACATGGCTCAAAAGCCAGAAATTTTCCCTGTCTGACGAGTGCTTCGCGCTTTTCTTCGGCTTTCCTGCCTCTGAAACAGAGCCGATTGTCTCGATCTGGCCAGGATTGGTGAAAACATCCAGCAAGGGCTCTTTCGACATCATTCTGACAAACAAAGGCATGAATGACATCAAAGCCACGGCATCGCTTTTTAATTCGAGCGCAGAAACAATTGTCGGAAAAAACAGCATGAAGAACATGCAGTTCAAAATGCCTCTTGCAACGACAACAGACGGAAGGGTGATATTCTCGACCCTTGCGATCAGCTATCAGGAAATCCAGTCGGATTCAAAATATCTGTATTCAATCCCTCTGATCATTTTCACAGAAAAAGGGGCTTCTGATTCAATAGGGCCAATAAATACTAGTGAAAGCATAATAAACAACACAGGACAGCAGGAAATAATAAACGGAACAACTTCCAATCCGTTAGAAAACAAGACAGCCGAGACAAATACAAGCCTGATCCAGGAAAAATTCGTGTTTGACGAGAAGAACATCTCGCTAGATGTGAACAGCACAGACAGCGCGCTTTCCAGAAAAATAACCCTTGCAAACTATCTTGACGGCGAAATCACAGACATAGAGATAAGCCCGCAAATCAATCTGCAGCAGAATAATTTTGTAAAGGTCGAGCCGAGAACAATCCAATCCCTTGGCGCGGGAATGAAGGCGAACATCACGGTCTACATCGACCCTTCTGCAGCCAAGCTGCAGACATACCACGGATACGTACAAGCGAGCGGAAAATACAAGGGAACTCCAATAACCTCATCCATCTCTATTTATATCGGCGTCAAAGGACTGAGTGTTAAACTCCAGAACTGCAGCGAGATGGGGGGAGCCGACTGTTCAGAAGGAAATCAAAGCTGCGGGGGAAATATAACTGTTGCATTCAACACCAACTACTGCTGCATTCCTGCAGAAAAGTGCACGACAAAAGCCCCTGCAGGGAGAAACATAGGCCTGATAATTGTCCTGGTCATAATAGTCATACTGATTGTTATTATTTTGCTGCTCAAAAGAAAACCGAAAAAAGAAATGAGGGACTTTCTTGAAGAAAAAGCAAAAGAGTATGAGATGCAAAAAGTCCAGAGGCCGTCAAGCATCGAAAGGAAAATTTAATCCTTTTTCTCTTCTTCTTTTTCCTTCGCTTCCTCTTTTTTCCTCATCTCCGCAAGCCTTGATGCGAGAAAATCGCGCTCCAGGCGGAATTTCTTTGAAATTGCATCATATTGGTGCATCCTCATCGCAATGTCGTTGAGAAGCGTATTGGCATCCTCCAGCTTGAAATTCATCGATGGAGGGTTGACGATCTCTATTGATGCAGGCATGTAATTGAAGACAATATCCACGATTTTCGGCAGGCCCTTGACAAGAAGCTCGACTTCAGCAAATACTGTGAACACCTCTTTCGTGTTTTCAACCTTCGCTGCAGGGGCGATTTCCCTGCTTAAAATTTCCACGCCTTTTTCCGCACCGAGCTTATCGACAGCCGCTTCAATCACTTTCTCTATGTGGCTCGCGGGCTTTCCAAGAATCTCTATGATTATATTGACGTGAATCCATCCCTGAGCAAGTTTCTCTTTCATATCCGACATCTTTATTTTCAGATTGCGCTGTTTTTAAATTTTCTTAATAAGCGCATATATCGCGGCAAGCGCGCAGATTGCCGCAAGAAAATAAGGCATCGCGCCTTTCAATGAAAAGGACCCTGTCTCGACAATCGCGTTCGACGTCATCGGAGCAGAAACAGCCTCTTCGGAATTGTTTTCAGAATTTTCTTCCGGCGAAGAATTCTGATTCTGCCTGACATCGACGTCATATGTGAATTCTTTCGCTGTCTTGAGGCCTTCCTGCAAAACCTTTATTTTCAGCTTGTATGTTCCGGAATCTGCATCTGCAACCGAATTCTCAAGAATTGTCTCGGCAGACGATTTTTCCGGAACAACAATAGACTTTGCATTGCTCTCCCTTTCGCCATTCCCGCACGAATAGCATCTGCTTCCCTCGTAAACATAGCTCCAGACAAGAAAATTCTGCTCCTGCCCGGCATCGCTTGTTATTTTGAGCTTGACCTGGAATTTTTCATCCAGAATTATAGAGTTCGGAACAACAACATTGTAGCTGAAATCGCCGATTGTTATCCCCGAAGAGTTTTCGTCTCCCTCTGAAACATCCCCGGCATCTTCGAAACAAGCGCTTAATCCAATCTCCCTTCTGTCCTCTTCATCAAGGCCTTCGGCAACAATCTCATAATCTCCGGATTCATTCTCGCAGTCCAGCTGAAGCTCGATGTCAACTGTCTGGTTGCTGAATTTTGTGTGGAAATGCTCTGTTATTTTGCCGCTGACCTTGTTGCCGTCCCCGTCTTCAACATAAACATAGACAGCATATTTGGAAGTGTCGCCCTTGTAGACATTCAGCTCTATGTCGATTGAATCGCCGAACCGCGCATCGTCCGGCGCGTCGGCGATTATTATCTCGCTTTCATCCTGTTTTTCTTCTGTTTCATTCCCGTCATCCTGCCCTGATTGCGCGCAGTTGTTCTGGGCGCCCGGCGTGGGAGCGCAGAATTCCAGGCCTTCAGCACCATCCGGATTTCTTGAAACGCTTTTGTTTGCCTGAGAACCGCCGTAAATTATGCTTGCCGAATAATTTGAACTGAAAAAAGAAATATTATCCCCGCTGTCGCCAAGGCCGTTCCCGATCGCCTGATCATCCACATAATAATAAGAGGCTGTCTGGTTTGTTATGCTGGAAATCGCCGCATTTCTTCCAAGGATCAAAAAATATTCTGAACTTGTTACCAAGGAACAGTTGGATATATTCCAGCAAGTGATGCTGTCCGGATAATCGCCGCTGTTGTCCCTTATCTGCCAATTCGACAGATTCAGGGTTTCCTGGCCAGGATTGTAGATTTCAATCCACTCAGGAGCCTTCGGCATGACCTCATTCATCACGACGGCGGCCGTGGCCGCCGATATTGCGAGCGCGGACGCGAGCAGCAGAAGCAAAATCACCTTCATGCGGAAAACAGAGGATTTTTCCTTTTAATATTTACTACCAATCTGTTATCACTTTCAAATTAGAGAAAACAAAAAATTTATAAAGGGCTTGTTTGTTTGGAATGACATGAACAACCTAAAACAAATCATAGGTGGAACGATTGGTGGAGTAATTTTTTCTTTAGGAATAAAGACAGCCAATGCAAATCTTACGGCCATTCACAACAATTTGGAAAATTATGGCCTCAAGGTAGATTCTTGCAATATAAAATATATGCCAACATCAGATAGCACGACCGAATGGTTTGAAGCGGATGAAATAACAAAACCTTGGAATCCTCAAATTCTATACAATGGAGGATTGGTCTTTGGATCTGTCTTTGGATCTGAGAGGTCTGATTCCAATCTACAAGACAGTTCGATTATAAGCTACTTTACGGGGAAGGGAATATACACTGTAAGGGATACCGCCGGAACAGATTCGGTGGCTAATTATAATTTTGCGAAGAATTTATTTGATACTCTTACGAAAGCCATAGGCGACGAGGAAAAGATAAAACCAGCAAATACAGGGAAAAACAGCCCAGGCTTATTTCTTACAAAAGATCAGGCAAAAAGAGAATTCGTAGGAAAAGATGTCCGCGACTTGAGCGGCAGAAGGATTAATGCAATAATTTCTTCAGGAACATACTTCGCGGGCAAAAGAAAATATAGTGTAATAAGATAAAATGAAATCAATGAAATTATTTGGAATATTTTTCATCATGGCTGCATTTTTGGCTCTAAGCCAGTTTTCTTTCGCTTCTGCAGATCCGGACCTTGTATTGTCCAAGGTCGAGATAAATTCTTTTTCTTTGATAGAAAACCAGCAGATTGATTTTAATATTTATTTTGAAAATCACGGGCCTGCGCAAAGCAATGTCAAGCTTTTCATAGACAATGGTGATGGCACGAACAAGACATACACATTATCCATCCCTTCTAATAGGACAGGCTCCATCTTGCACAGCAAAACATATTCTTCGGCAGACAATTACGATCTGACCGCCACAATAGACTATCTGAATTCAGTAAGCGAGACGAATGAAACAAACAACGACAAGACGATATCATTCGAGATAGTTTCAAACTCGAGCGTGCAGAATGATTTCAGCGTTGATGCGATAAACGTCCTTACGCCTGTTGTTGTTGGGGATGAGGCTGACTTCGAGATTGTCGCTTCAAACGATGGAAGCGCCGCAAATAATGTCGCGCTTTACATAAACTACGGAAATGGAACGCAGGAAACAAAAATACTGAACTTCGGCGCTGACGAGACAAAGAACATAGATGTAAGCGCAACATACAGCACCGCAGGAGACCATTACATCACTGCAATAATAGACTATGGAAACAGCTTTTCTGAATTTGACGAAATGAATAACGCGGTAACCAGAAAAATAAACGCAATAATCAATCCGCCTGCAATAAGCCTTAGCTACTTGCTATTCCCGACAGAGTTGGACGCAGGGGAAAGCGGCTTGTTCAGCATATTGTTAAGCAATGCAGGAACAGGGACAGCATATGATATTAGCGGAATAACATCGATCAGCTCAACTGTCGACACATTCCTGTACTCTTTGATAAACGCAGGGGCTTCAGAGACAAGAAACTTCAGCGCAAGCTCGCAATCATGCGGGATAAACACAATAAACTCTGCAGTCAGCTATGAGGATGCCGCAGGAAATCCATACACTGCAAATGCAAGCGCAACATTCAATGTTGTCGGCTCTGACCTCGAAATCACGAATTTTGATGTTTCAGATGATGATGTTTATGTCGGAGACGAAATAGAGTTCACAGTTGAAATCAAAAACAATAACGAAAGCGTAGATGCAGAGAATGTCGAAGTAAAGATTTACAGGGAAGACCACCTGATAGAAACAATCGACTTCGGGGATGTTTCAGCCGGCTCAACAGAGGAAGAAACCGTTAAATGGGAAGTTTCAGGCTCGGCAGACACATACGATTTCAGGGCAGTTGTTGATTCCGACAACGAATGCAACAATGAGGACAACAATGAGGAAAGCATCGAGATAGACATAAACAAGAAAAGCTCATCTTCATCTTCTTCAGCGACCCACCAGACAACATCTTCCACAACAGCTTCAACAAAAACATCTTCTCCAAGTTCATCCACAACGAGCAATCAAGAGGAAGGAAATGGAACGAATTTGGCGGTTCCGGCCACAGCCATTGTGCTTGAAGCAATAGTTCTTGCGCTTATGGCAGTTTATGTTGTCAGAAGAAAAAGAAAGTAATATCTGGATTTTTTATTATTCTATATTGATTTGTGTCTTATTTATGCGCGGCTGACGTCATCGCGCAGACTCGTAATGCAAGTAATATAGAAAGCGAGCCGCCTCGGCGGCGAGCAATATGGCTTTATCTCCAGATTCCAGGTATATCTTCGCCGCAAGGGCATTTTCCTTTCTTTAATTTGTTTTCCGCAACTATAAATCCTTTTCTCCTGATAACTGCCTGCCCGCATTTCGGGCAGAATGTTGTTGAGCCGTCCTCGTCATTTATGTTTCCTGTATAGACATAACTGAGGCCCATGCCTTTTGCAATCATCCTTGCCCTTATCAGGAATTCAGGAGGCGTTGGCTGGACATTCGTAAGCTTGAAGCAAGGATAGAATGCGCTGAAGTGCAGGGGAACGTCCTTGCCTACATTCTCCAGAATCCAGGAAACCGCCTTTTTTATTTCACCAACATCGTCATTAAATCCAGGGACAATCAAGTTTGTTATCTCAAGCCAGACTTTCTTCTCATGCAGCAGTTTTATTGTGTCCAAGACAGGCCCCATTTTCCCATCGCAGATTTTCTCGTAAAATTCCGCGTTGCCTTTCAGGTCTATGTTCGCCGCCTTTATCGATGGAATAAGTTTTTTCAGCGGCTGCGGATTGATAAAGCCGTTGCTTACGACGATGCTTTTTATTTTCTGCTTCTTTGCTGTTTTTGCGATATCCAACATATATTCGTAGAAAACAGTAGGTTCAGTGTATGTGTATGAAATGCTTTTCAAGTTGTTTGATTTTGCCTGCTCGACTATTTTCTCAGGAGAAATGTCCAAATGGGGGACATCCTCGACTTTTGCCTGGGATATCTGCCAGTTCTGGCAGTGGCTACAGTGGAAATTGCAGCCGACCGTCGCCACGCTCAGTGTTTTGGTTGAAGGCATAAAATGATACAGCGGCTTTTTCTCGACAGGATCTGCTGCAACAGAGCAGGGCTTCCCGTAAACCATGCTGCAGAGCTTTCCCTTGATATTCTTGCGGACATTGCAGTTTCCGTATCCTCCATCTTTTATAACGCAGAATTTCGGGCAAAGCTGGCACTGAACTGTCTTTTCCTTCAGTTTCTTGTAGAAGAGAGCTTCATGCTCGCTTTTTGTCATGCAATTCTCCTGGCAATCTCTATCTCATTTATTGAAATCGAGCATCCCTTGAACTTCACAGCATAAAGCATGGCTCTTATGGATTCTGAAGGCGAAGCAGAAAGGGACACTATCCCTTTTCTGTATGCTATCAAGCAGAGCTCCGCCGTCCTTATTATCCTGACATCTTTGAACACGGCTGCGTTTTTTTCAGCAAATCCTATTTTCCTGTGCAGCTTTTTTTCATACAATCTGTGCAGATTTTCAGGAGCCTCGCACAGCATCCTTGTTGTTCTTTCGTCGATGACAATCGCCTTTTTTTCAGAGCTTATCATATTGAAAAGAGCGATGCATGACGCCTCACCCTCGTGAATAATCCTCATCCTCTCATTGTCCGCGAGATATGCAGAATTTGCGCTTTCAAGAACCCTTGATGTCTCTTTTCTCAGCTCAGGCGATGACACCACTGAAAGAATCCCCTTTTCAACAAGTGCCTTTATCATCAGGGCTTCAAGCGCGAATCTTCTTGTTTTGAGCGGAACGTCGACTATCTCATTCTTGACTGACTGGGAGATCAAGAAATCCCCTCCAAATGCTTTTTTAAGCGGCTCAAGAATGAAGAGCAGGTCATTCAGTGCAAGGGTTATGATCGCCCCTGAATCAAAAATAAGCGCTTTTTTTGAATTCGCCATTTTCATTCGAACAAACTCCTTGCAAAATTCAACCTGTTTTTTATCGGCATCGTGATGCTCAAATCGACATCGGCTATTCCTGTCCTTCCAACATATTCTGCAAGCTCGAACTGAGTTATCCCGAGCAGCTGCGCTGTTTCGGAAGCGGAAATCCCATGCTCATAAAGCCTGGATGCCTTGTTTATCTGCGCTCTCCTGAAAACATCCTGTATGTATGTCTTCAGGCGGCCTGAAAGGGAATCTATCCCCACTCTTATGTCTTTGATGTCCTGCCTGAATACATTCAGATTTTTTGCTTCAAGGTCTTCTATACACTTGTCTATTCCAAGCATTATTTTCTTATAGAAAGGGAGCCATTCCTTATATGTCGTGTATTTTTTCCTTTCTATGATTTTGCTGAGCGCGTAAACTATCACGGCGATTGCCACAGAATCAGGATCCTTGTAAATCGATGCAGAGTGGACTGTCCTGCTAGAAACTTCCCTCAATGTCACGACATCCTCTGTTTTAAGGGCAATTCTTGTTTTTCTCAGAATATCGAGAACATTCTGCCTCTCATCCTCTTTTTCCAGCACACCCATTGTATTATATCGCCTGGAATTTATTTAAAGGTTTCCCTTAAAAACCTTTAAAAAACTACATATGTTTATACTGGAATGGAAAAAAGCAAGGAAAAAAACCTAGGAATCTCAGCTGAAAAAGACGAGTTCAGCGAGTGGTATACGCAGGCAATCATCAAGGCAGAGCTTGCAGATTACAGCCCTGTTTCAGGATGCCTTATTTTCAGGCCAGCTGCATATGCTGTCTGGGAAATAATAAAAGAAGAATGCGACAAAAGATTCAGGAAACTCGGGGTGAAGAATGTTTATTTCCCTCTTTTCATACCTGAATCGCTATTGCAAAAAGAGGCGACGCACCTGAAAGGATTCACTCCTGAAGTTGCATGGGTTACTGAAAGCGGGGACACAAAATTGCCTGAACGTCTGGCGATAAGGCCGACATCCGAGACAATAATGTATAATTCATATTCCAAATGGATAAGAAGCTGGCGCGACTTGCCTTTGAAATACAACCAGTGGAACAATGTTGTGCGCTGGGAATTCAAGCACCCTGTCCCTTTTTTGAGAACAAGAGAATTCCTGTGGAATGAGGGCCATACAGTGTACGCGACACAGAAAGATGCGCTTGCAGAGGAAAAGGAGATTATGGATATCTATAATGATGTTTTAAGAGACTGCATGGCGACCGCGGGCTTTGTTTCAAGAAAAACAGAATCCGAGAAATTTGCAGGAGCTGAATTCACAAAGGCGATAGAAAGCGTCCTTCCAAACGGCAAGGTCGTCCAGGGCCCTGACTTCCATCATGACGGCCAGATATTCGCAAAGGCATTCGGGATAAAATTCCTTAACAAAGAAGGCAAGGAAGAATATGCATGGCAGAATACATGGGCGATTTCAACAAGGCAAATAGGGATAATGCTTGCGATTCACGGAGATGACAAAGGAATTGTCCTTCCGCCGAAAGTCGCCATGATCCAAGCAGTCATAATCCCCATCTTATTCAAAGAAGTTCAAGAAAAAGTCCTGAAGAAAGCAAAAGATATTGAAAAAGAGCTTCAGGACTTCAGAGTTTTTCTCGACGACAGAACAGATTGCAGCGCAGGCTTCAAGTTCAATGAATGGGAGATGAAAGGGATTCCTGTCAGGATAGAGATAGGGCCGAAAGACATTGAGAAAAGCCAGGTTATTGTTGCAAGGAGAGACAACGGCAAGAAAGAAATCGTGAAAATAAAAGAGCTTGGTAAAAAAATAAAAGAAATTCTTGATGATATCCAATCAAGCCTGCTGAAAAATTCTGAAAAAAAGCTGAAAGAAAGCATGATCGCTGCAAAAAAGATGGATGAGCTGATCAAAGCGATTGGCAGCAAGAAAGTCGCAATCTCAGAATGGTGCGGAAGCAAGGAATGCGAGGACTGGATAAAAACAAAGACAGGCGGGGCAAAGATCATCGGCATAAACGAGCAGGAAAAGGCAAAAGGCAAGTGCGTCTATTGCAGCAAAGCCGCAAAGCACGCTGTCTGGATCGCGAAAAGCTATTGATTTCTGAAGAAAGACGCTGTTTGTTTTTTCATTTTAACTGCAACCCCTAACATTATTTTTTACAAACTCTACCCATTCGGCTCGCTCTTTAGAACCCAAATACGTTTCCTTCTTTAAATTATCTGAAAGTATCTCAGGGTAAAGCGTTCCATCACACCATGAGCTATCAATATAGTTGGTGAGACCAGCATCAGTAAATACCCATTTTCCGTAGGAATCTGCCCATACCAAGTTAAGCGCATGCGTAGGATAATATACGCTATACACCTTATCGTATTCGTTGCCAGAAGATCCAAAATAACCTGTTTTTCTTAATAGTGTTGTCGTTAGAACAGACCAATCAACGCATGTTCCTGTGTTAAGCAGAGTTGCTGTTATAAGCGCTGGTTGATCGCGAAATTTACAATCCCGCTGATTGCAAGTCAGGCCCTTGACATAGGGATTGAATTCGAAGCCATGAGTATCCCTATCAGGCGAGCATTCACCTACAGTGCCCCCTCCGTTAAGACAGCCTTCTGTCCAACCATCGCAGCAAAGCTCAGGAGTAAAGTAACCCCGGGCCCACCATACTGTGCTTTTGATAAAAGGGCGCTGTAGCCCAAATTTAAGCCCGCGTCTATAAAATTCCGCAGGCAGTCTGTCTTGTTCTGAGGGTCACTAAGATGCGCGGTCATGCAATAGAGTTTATTTTCCGGAGAAACAGGCTGAAAAGCTTTCTCGCAACAATCCAAAGCATCATCAACTACGTAATCTAAGAAATTTGGAGCAAAAGGATCACTATGAACATTAAATATCTCGCAACTCATATCAGTAGCCACAATGTGACCACCAGTATTGTCCTGGCATTCTGTATCACTAGGATAGTTTAATGAATGGGGTGATACACATTGGCAATATATGCATCTTTCACCCGCATTACAGGAAAGTGTATATCCGCAATCAGTTACATTTCCCCCGCAATCGCATTCCTCGCCATAAGTTACCCCGCCTTCAGTTGTTCCAGCGTATATCTTGCCATCCCGCAGTAATAATTACCCGCGTTCGGATCATATTGCTCGCAGGTCGAGCATCGCGCTCCTGCGCTTGCATAGGCGCAGCTGCAGATGAAGGCTAATGCAATCATCGCTGCAAACATCATTTCTTTTTTGTTGTTGGAAAAAATCATTGGAAAAAGCCATCAATTATTTATTGAAGAAGGATGCAATTGCCTGTCCCGTGACTTTGAATGCTTCAATTACCTTTGCCAAAAAAGGAGGCTTAATCGCAGGCGTCTGAACAGTTTGCTGTGTGGGAAGTGTTATAGGTTGTGAAAGCGGCTGCGAGATTGGCTTGGAAACTGGCTCGTATTTTATTCCCAATATCTTGGCCAGGGATTCTGTCTGCTTGAATCTTGGATCTCCTTTTGTCGCCTCTTTTGCTATTTTTTGCATATTTTCCTGCATGACCTGCTCAGCTTGCTTGTTTATCTGGGCCCAGTCATATGTTACTGCCTTGGCAGCTTCCTCTTTTGTTGGCTGTGCAGGAGCAGCCAAAGTTCCAGCAGGCGCTACGGGCATCTTTTTTCCTCCGCCATTTAGTTTGCAGTCCCAGTCAAGCTCAGTCAAACAATCTGGATCGCATGTTCCATCATATTTGCCGTCGCAAAGGCCGTCTGCTCCTCCTGAAGGGCAATCTGCAAAGCATGTCCTGAAGTTTTCTCCGACTTTTGTATCGCAAATACTATCTTGCTTGCAGCGCATTTCGATGACAGCAAGCTCTGACATTGAAACAACCTCGCCAGTTCTTTCATTAATTACAGTGACTTGAGGCAATTCCTGCCTTTCGACAAGCCCGCCATATTTGACAGTAATTTCAATGCAGGATTCTTCTCCAACTCTTAATGTTTGTTCCCATTCAAGATAAGCGCCTATGTTGTTTTGAGTGTCAATATACTTTAGAGTTCCTGCTGGATTGCTTGAGATGTATTGTTCATTTGAATCTATGATTCTTGTTATTCTGAATGCTGTGCTAACATACGAATATTCTTCATTATCAAAGCAGAATCTTTGCGTGACTGTCTGGCCAGCTGAAACAGCTTGCGGAGCTTCTACAGCCACAGCAGACATAGGCAGTTCGTTGATTGCGCTAGCCATCGGGATAAGCAGGACTAGGAACAATGCAAGCGCGAAAATTGTTTTTTTGTTTGACATTTTATTTATTAGGATCACATCCATAAACATGTGTATTTTTCCAATCTATAAATCCATAAAGAGAGGCTGCATAGCTTCTTGATAGAGTATCTGAAGCTGTTGTCATAGCCCTCATATCGCAATAATCTAATCTTGTTGTAGTCCAAGTTTCAGGATCAGGAAGCAACTTCCCATAATCTAAAAAAACCCATTTTCCAACCCTATCCATCCAGACAAGATTAAAAGCATGCCCCAGTACGTCTGTTGAAAATACTTTATTTTGAAGTTCATCAGAATTATGGGCTTTAAAATATCCTGTTTTCCTCAATAACGTTGTTGTTAGAGCAGACCAGTCAGCACACGTTCCTGTATTCAGTATTGCGTTACTTTTGAAGGCAGGTTGATCTACTTTCTTGCAATCCGGATCGTTACAAGTCAACTTAATTACTTTGTCATTCCAATAATTTTCCATGGGAGAACATTCCCCAGATATTCCGTTATTCTCAATACAATCACTTTCCCCATAAAATCCTCCGCAACATCCAGATACTTCTGGTTCAAAATAACCTTTCATCCATTGAATTTTGTTTTTATCTGGATGGAAATAGCCATCATACAATCCTGCTGCTATAAAGAATGTTAAACAATCTGATGTGTTTTGTGGATCATAGGAGTGCGCACTAATGCAATACTCTTTATGCGCTGGAGAAACTATTCTAGTGTGCAAACCATATCTACTACTTGTGGATTCGCAGCAATCAAGAGCCTCATCAACAATATAATCTAAGGAATTTATGCCGATAGAAGGGTTATCTTGGACAGTAAAGAACTCACAAGTGCTGCCACCAAGAGGCCCCATGAAAGTTAAAAGATGTCCTCCATTATTTGTCATGCATATTGTCTCATCCGGATTTGTTGGCACATCATTATATTTCAATTCATGTGGGGCTATACATTGGCAATAAATGCATTTTTCTCCAGGCACGCAATCATCATCTTTTTCACAATCCTCGCCAATTTCTATATTGCCTACATAACCATATCTAGGTGTTTCTGGTCCTTGTATCTTCCCATCCCCGCAATAAGGATTGGCTGCGCTAGGATCATAGTGGCCGCAATCCGACAGGCACTGCTCCGCATTTGCATGAATGCAGCTGCAGATGAAAGCTAATGCTAGCGCTGTAAAAATCAATGCTTCTTTTCTTTTGTTATTTATTTTTATTTTTTTCATTTTTATCCTCCGACAATGGCTGTACATTTATTCGCACCAGTAACATTGCTGAAAACATTGTTTAGCGCGCTTCCTCCTGCTGTTCCAGAAATGCTAGAACAGTCTATATCGTAATAATTGGTTCCGCCTTTCGATCCGCCAGTAGTATTGAAGTTCTTGCAGACAATGTTGTTGTTGAATAGAATGCTGCCCACATTACTCTGGAATTTAACACCTGCGCCATTCCCTTTGTTTACAACTATGTTGTTTTTTATGTAGGTATTAGTTATATCTGTGAGGAACATTCCGTTTTTGTTAGTGCTACTTGAACCTATAGAGATTGTATTTCCAGATACTTGCCCTATTTGTTGCGAATAAGCGCTAGTTCCTTGTTTCCAGCTATTGTCATAGAGCACCAGAATGCCTGTTTCAATAGTTGTCCCTGGAGGAGCTTTCGGCGAATCAATCTCATTGGAATATATCCCGCAAGGCTGATACCATGTGCTGATGCTTCCTCCTGTTATCTTGTTTCCCATTATGATGGGACTTCCACAAACACTTTTTGGAGAAGTTGAAGTATCCCTTACCACACTAATGGCCCCGTTGGTCAGGGTATTGCCGGATATCAAAGGACCTATCGAATTATCCATTCTGTTATAAAGCTCACTTTCATTTTTGCACACCCCGTAAATGCTCCCATTACCCAAATTATTGTAACTGATTGAGGTCTGTTTTTGCCCTTTATACTGATTTTCATAATAAGTGCTTCCGATATCTGTGAATGAGACTCCTCCGCCGCCTGAAAATTTGTTGCTATTGATATACACATCTTGCCCTCTATTAATATCGATAGCATTTGTACAAACCCTGTTATTTGCACATGAATACCCTCTTTTATCAACCATGCTGTATGGGCCTTCAAAAACGCAGTTTGTTACTGTAATGCCATTTCCATTTTTGATGTCAATTCCATAGCCATCTGCCGTCTTGGCATATTTTATTTTCTTGCCCTGGCAATTGAAAATAATGTTTTTTAATCCATTCATTTCAAAGCAAGTTCCTTGGGATTCGACATCTTTTGTCAAAGTGTAAACGTTATTGTCCACATCTATCTTCTGGCAGGAATCAAGCGAGAAATAGCAATCGCTTGACTTGAAGTTTGCAGGATAGCTTCCGGAGCTTTCCGTGAAGATGTTGTTGCTTCCCGCGAAAATCGTGTTTTTCGACGCAATGTCTGTTTCAGAAGCGCACATGAAGTTTGAATTGAATGTAACTTGTGCTTGTTGCAGTGAAGGTTTTATTGGCAGACAGCATTTTTTTGTGACGGTTTGTGGCTGAACCACTATTGCGTTGGCGGCAGGAAAGTTAGATGGAGCGGTCTGCGACATGGAAGACGAACAGCTTAAATTGCTTCCAACATAACTAGAAGGACATGAAATGGAAGTGGTGCAAATACCTCCTGCCTGCTCGCAAGCAGTGGTGTTTGCTGGAATGGACTGGGCTTGCTGTGTTGGTTTTATCGGAGAAATATTTATAGCATGGCCAGAAATAACATTTTGTGGTTTGATTCCTATAGCCACAGACTTGTAAAGCAAAACAGCATTTTTGGATGCTGCCACATTATTTCCAGTCAGCACGATATTCTGGCTGTTTTCAATATAAGCGCCCATCCCCTTATCATTTGCAACTGCCCTTATCTTGTTATTGGCCATTTCAACATCATTGGACGATTCAAGATAAATTCCAGCATGCCTTACCGCAGGCAGGCTTCCTTTTTCGATATTAATCTGATTGTTCTCTATTCTTCCGCTAGCTCCTGAAAAATGAATCGCCTTTGAATATGTACCATTAACGCACTTGCTGTTTGAGCAGTATGCATCTTCTGAGCAGATATTGCCGCAGGAACCGCAATTCTTTTCATTATTTTTTATTTCTGTTTCGCAGCCATTAGTCTTATTACTATCACATTCAGCGTAACCCTGCACACATCCTGTGCATCCGCCATTTGAACATGTTGCAGTGTGCTTTGCCGAACAGCTGTTTCCGCACAAGCCGCAATTTTCAAGAGCATTCTTGAAGCTCACTTCACAGCCATTAGTCTTATCTTTATCGCAATCTCCGTAATCTTGATTGCAATAGCATGCATATTCGTCAGAATACGGGACATCATCGCAATGAGAACTGGCGCCGCATTTATTTCCGCAGGAGCCGCAATTATCGTTGCCTAATTGAACTTCACAGCCATTGTCCCAGTTGTTGTCACAATTTACCCAGCCACTGGCGCATCTCATATAAACTGCCCAGCAACTACTGTCATATTCCCAGTCTCGCCATGCTGCGTAATAATCCCCTAGATTTGAACATGATTTGTATGTTGGGGTAAGATCTAGATGAAGGTTTGTTTTTTGGCAAAAACTCCAGCACTTGGTATTCGCAAATCCGTACGAACAACCCCCAACGCAAGCGCCAGTATTGCCATCTTGATTTGAACGAGAACATCCTCTAGATATTCCATCCTCTACCCACGTAAACTCATATCCAGAAGGGCAAGAAGGAGTGCATGCGTAATCTGTATTATCGCAGCCTGTTTTGCAAGGTTTTCCTCTGGCATAAAATTTGAAAAGGGATTTATCTATGATTGTTTTTGCGCTGCCATCTGTTCCAAAGCAATCTTTGGTCCAATCTACGAAAGTTGCTCCTTTTCCGCCTGCCACTTTGGTGATATTTTTGCAGGAGCAGCCGCACTGCCCGTAATCCGTAGAACATGCAGGCTCTTGGCCAACTGGGCAATTATTTTGATTCACAACGCATTCCATTGTGGCATTAACACCCACAGTTCCATTGATTTCTGCCTTGCATGAGCATCCTCCGACATTGCTTGTTTTGGTTCCAGCAGGCACAGGTGCTTTGAGTGCTGCGCAGGCAAATGCTGTACCAAGAATTATTAAGATTATTGCGATGAGGAATATGGTTTTTTTCATTTTATTTTAGCCTTTTTTGAAGATGCAGTTTTTTACAACTGTGTTCTGTTTATTGCTGAAGACGCCGTCTCCTGGCTGCGAGACAGCATAGGTGATGATGTGATTGTTGCAATTGATTGTTATGCTGTCTGCCTGGACTGTGAAACAGGTTCCTGCTGATTGGACATCTTTTCCTAATGTGTAAATCGTATTTGGTGATGTTAAGGCGCTGCAATCATTTACGGGAACCAACTTTTGCTCTCCTGCGGCAAGATTTCCGGTTAACTTGGCAAATCCTCCTAGAAAAAGTGCAAAAAATAAAGCAAAAAGAAAGATGCACAAAACTGTTATTTTTACCCTCTTTTCCATCCTAAAATAGGGGGCTTAATGTTTATAAATTTTTATAAAGAAGAAATAATTACGCTATAAATGCCATCAGAAAAAATAATCGGGCGGGGCGCTGAGGCGCTTCTCATTAAGAAAGGAAACATGCTTCTGAAGCGCCGCATAAAAAAGGGCTATCGCCACGAGCGTCTTGATTTCATGCTGCGTGCTGGCAGGACGAGGCGAGAGGCGCGGCTTCTTGAAAGAGCCGCGCGCGTGACAAACGTTCCGCGAGTCAGGGCAATTGATGGAATGACAAAGAGGAAATTCGAGCCAGAGACAGAAATAGAAATGGATTTCATAAAAGGCAAGGTCCTGAGCGAGAATCTTGACAAGCTCAGCGGGAAAAAAGCGCTGGAGGTCTGCAGGACAATCGGAAAGGAGGTTGCCTGCCTGCATAATGCAGGCATAATACACGGCGACCTGACAACAAGCAACATGATTCTGCACAAAGGAAAGGTCTATCTTATCGACTTCGGGCTTGGCTTTCACAGCGCGAGGCAGGAAGACAAGGCAGTAGACCTGCATCTGCTCCGCGAGGCGCTTAAATCAAGGCACTTCAGAAAAGCTGACGCCTATTTCAGGGAATTTTTGAAAGGATATGATTTTTTTGGGAATTCCAGAGTGGTTACAGAAAGGCTTAAAAAGGTTGAAGCCCGAGGTAGATATAAGGGCAAAAAAACGCCTTTGATTCAATAATGGGAAGGATAAAAAGTTTGGCAGTGAAAAGAACAGCGCGAAAACTGATGTCGGAGCATCCTGAGCTGTTCTCAAAAGACTATGAAAAAAACAAGCAGATGCTCAACAAAGTGTCTGAATCCAGCAAGAAAGTGAGAAATTGCCTTGCAGGATACATAACAAGGATATCTGGAAGAAAAAACAAGTGACTAAGCGATAGCTTAAATCTAAAATAAACAGGAGGAAAAATGACAGAAGAAAGGACAAGGACAGAGGAAAATGTTGTCTTTATAGGAAGCAAGCCTTTTATGAACTACGTGACTGCAGTGGTTATGCAATTCACAACGAAGAATGCAAAAGAGGTTGTGATCAAGGCCAGAGGAAAATTCATTGCAAGGGCTGTTGATGTCGCAGAAGTGGTTTCAAAGCGCTTCCTTAAAGAGCATAACATAGGCGTCGGAAACATAAAAATAGACAGTGAGGAATTCGAGAATAAGGAAGGGCAGAAAGTCAATGTTTCCATAATCGAGATAACACTGGCTAAGAAGTGATTTTGTTTTCTTTTTTATTTTTTTATCTTATATATTTCTTATATGTTTATATTTTGGCGCGTGGCTGACGTCATTCCACGCCGATTAAGTTTATTCAAATATAGAAGCGAGCGCCCTCAGGCGCGAGCGCATTATTTTTCCAGGTTGTTCTTCACAAGCTCGTAGTTCACGAAATCCCTGACAAAATCAGGGACATTCCATTTCGGGAATCTTGCCGAATTGAGCTGGAAATGGTACAGGAAATCCCGGCCGTACTGGCTTTTTTTGGAATTTGCAACCGCCACGACTATCATTGGATCCTCGTACGAGTTCTCGACCTGGAACGACGATGATTGCGCTTTTGAGATGACAACTGCGCAGTATGTCATGTCGCGGTCAAACAAAAGCTCGAATTTAACAGGAGAGGAATTCATCAGAACCATTTTTTCCTTTATGGGGGATTTCATGGCCTCTATTTTGTATTGCTCGTAGAACTCCTGGAAAAATCCCTTCACCTTTTCTGCTGACAAATTTTCAATCATTTTTGCCCCTTTTGTGCTGTTATTATCAAAAATAGTGTATTTGCCCATTTAAAAAGATTATTGTGAAAAAAGAACAAAGTGCCTCGGGGGAGAGTTGAACTCCCGACCCCTGCCTTATGAGAGCAGTGCTCTAAACCGCCTGAGCTACCGAGGCAAAATTAAAAGCGTTGGATGATTTAAAACTCTTTCTAATAATGATATCGAATGACAAGACCATTATTGTTGTCAAACATATATAATGTATTGATATAATCAGACCATATACATTCATGCGTCGTATCCCAGCCCTCGCGCGTTATCTTTATTGCAGAGTCCTTCCCGATTATTCCGCTGAACGAATATCTCGAGCGGCTCTCGTCCTGCATTGCCCAGCCGGACAGGTTGATATCGCCGCAGACATTCGCAAGGACGACATAATCCCCTTCGCAGCATGTTTTCAGTTCCACGACCCTGACGCAATTCATAAATTCCGACTGGTTTTGCCAAAGGCATCCTGCTTTGTTCCCGATTGCCCGCTCTTCTTCCTCGAAAATCCTGTCTTTGTATTTTGTATTCGGCAAAAGAACATATGTCACTGCAAAGCCGTTTTCAACCATCATCTCATTCACGGATTCCGCACTTTCATTATCAAGATAGACATACCGCAAACTTCGATTGTATTTATCTGTTGCCTGCATGTCGCGCTCGAGCCACACTTTTTTTCCAAGAATAAGCTCTGAAAGCTTTTCTTTTGCCTCAGAATAGCAGTGCTCGCCTTTCTCAGGCGTGTTTATGTGCAGCATCCTCACGTGCTCGCCCGTGGCGAGCACGAACGTGTCCCCGTCGATAATGCGCGAAACCTCGTTCTGCTCGAGAATTTTTTCATCAACAACTTTTGCTGTTTCGCAGCCCGAGATAAAAAAGATGCACAAAACCACTAAAATCACCAGCTTTTTCATTTGAAATGAGCGCACCAGGATTCGAACCCGGATCAAAACCTCCGCAAGGTTTCATACTGTCCATTATACTATGCGCCCGCTAATAGAAGAATAGTTTTGGCTTTTATAGCTTTTTGTCAGCGCAGGCAGGCGCGGTTGAATTTTCTTCCATATTTCCTGCTGTTTTCCAGAATCTCAGACAATGGCTGATTTTTTATGTCGCCAACAATATTCCTGTTCAGGGTGCATGGCGTAACTTTTCCGTCGGATTGTATTGTAAGATAATTGATTCCTGCCCCGCATTTTTTGCAGCACAAAGTTGCATAAGGATATTTTTTTATTATGGCATTCAATTTATTGATTTGGCCTTTTGACGGCTTTTCTTTTCCAAAATTTCTAGCATTGCCCTCCAAAACCAGAGGAATAAGCCTTGCTCTCCTCGCGCCAATTTTTCTGCAGAATTTCAGGATATTTTCAATATCTCCGACGTTCTTTTTTGTGACAGGAATGTTTATTTCAAATGCGATTTTGTGCTTTTTGCACAAATCTGCCGCTTTTTTATCCAGGGTTTCCAGATTGAATGATAAAGCAGTTCTATATTTCTCAAGTTTTCTAATTTTCTTTTCATCAAGAAGCGTTCCGTTGGTAAAAACCTCTGTTTCGAATCCTTTTTTGCACGCATAATCCAGGATTTTCCAGAAATCCTTGTGAACAAAAGGCTCTCCGCCTGTGAAATTTATTTTTTCTGCTCCAAGTTTCTTCAATTCATCAGTTATCCTAAGCCATTCCTGTGTTTTCAGCTCATTTTTGGGCGCTGTTTTCTGATAACAGTGTCTGCAATTAAGATTGCATTTGTTTGTAATGGATAAAAACGCCCCTTTCAGCTTGGTTGCCATTTTCAGAACAATTTTTCCTGCTTCTCTGCCTCAAGAATCGGCACGCCATACTCGCCGTCGTAACCGGGCTTGACTTTTATCTTGCCCTCGCGGTTTTTCAAAATTGACGCGGCAATTTTGTCTGTTGTGGCTTTTTTCAGATCTTCGCGGGATGCATTCAACAAGATATTGAGCTCGTTTCCGAATGCACTGATAAGCTTGTCGTATTCCTGCCAGACCTTTTTTGAAGCCATTGCAGTTCCAAGGATTGCAGAGATTATTTCGTGCAATGGCAGCAGCGTCTTGAAAGGCCTAGCATCCTTCGGCCTAAAGCTCTCAGGCCTGTCCGCAAGTTTCTCTACGCGATTGAGAACGCCGATTACCAATGGTTTTTTGCAGACAGGGCAGATATTTTTCAGCTTCAAGGATTCTTCAGGCGAGCATGAGAAACCGCAAACACGATGCCCGTCATAATGATATTTGCCGTAGCTTGGAGATGTTTCAATCGTGAATGCAATTTTTTTGTTTTTTATTGCATCAATTATATTCTTGTAGGATAATTCTTTCAAGTCGAATGCAGTCGCTTCCCTTCCTATGCGCCAGGGCCAGAACGAATGGCTGTCTGAAAATGACACGATTGCATATTTGTCGAGATTGGACAAGCGCCAGTTCATTTCAGGGTCGCTAGACATGCCTGTCTCGAATGCGTGGATGTTTTTTGCCTGCTCCCCGAATGCCTCCTCGATTGAATCAAAGCCTGTTGCCGAACCGAAGATGCCGAACCAGGGCGTCCATGCATGCGCAGGGATTATCTCAATATCCTTCGAGATTTTCATCAGCTCTGCAGCAAATTCCTCGCATGAAATATTGAAAATAGGCCTGCCGTCATAATCGATTCTACCCTTGGTTTTCAGGTATTTCGTGATTTTATCGACGACATCAAAGTTCGGGGCAAGAAAAACAAGATGAATGCGCCTTCCCTTGCCACCCTGGCTGTACATCAGGGAGATTTCATTGCTGAGAATGAATGGAAAGCCTGATTTTGTCTTCAGAATCCCTGTGCCGTCTTCCTTGAGCTCTGATTTAAGCTCTTTGATCCATTCAGGATGGCAGAAATCACCCGTCCCCAGTAAGTCAATGCCCTTCACCTTGGCCCATTTTTCAAGATTTATGATAGTAAGGTCCTTGCTTGTGGCTCTTGAAAACCTGCTGTGGATGTGCAAGTCGGTAATGACTCTCATTTTAATGTATTCTCAAATATACTTTTTTCAGAGCAATATTGTTTAAATATTGTTTGATAAACCTATCTCTATGGCAGAAAGACCTTCTAAGAACCAATATTACATAAGGATAGCGCAAGTAGTATCGAGCAGAGGCACCTGCATCAGGAGGCTTGTCGGGGCGATAATCGTGAAAAACGATAGGATAATCTCGACAGGATATGTAGGCTCGCCCAGGGGCGAGCCGAACTGCATAGACACCAACGTGTGCATAAGAAAAGAGATTAATGTTCCTTCAGGAAGCTTTTACGAGATGTGCAAATCAGTTCATTCTGAAGAAAATGCGATACTGAATGCGGCATCTACCGGAGCAGACATTCACGGGGCGACACTATATCTATACTCTGCCCCAAGAAGCAGGGATGCGTACTCTCCAAGCCAGAAAATGACGAATGTATATCTTCCATGCCCCAGATGCAAGAAAATGATAATCAATTCAGGCCTGAAAGAGGTCGTGACCCTTATAGGAAACAGGATAGTGAGATTCAGCATGGCCGACCTAAGGAAGATGATCAGGAAAGACGAGCAGGAGCAGAAAGGGCATTTCCTGAAATACATGAAGAGATAAAATGAGGGGAAAATTCATTGTTTTCGAGGGTATTGACGGCTGCGGTAAGGGCACGCAGCTGAAAAAAGTCCATTCTTATTTGTGGAATTTATCCAAGGAAATCGACATTTACAGCACAAGAGAGCCGACGAGGGCGCATAAGGAGATAAGGAAAAGAATGGCTGAAGGCACAGATGTCAAGAAAGACGCTAGGTGGTATGCTGCAAAATTTGTGGAAGACAGATGGAATCACATCCGAACTCTTGTCAAGCCCGCTATTGAAAGAGGCGTTGTCGTTCTTTGCGACAGATATGTGCTTTCAACGCTCGCATATCAACACACGCAGGGAATGAATTTAAATGAGTTGATTAAAATGCACAAAGGGCTTCTAATTCCAGATCTGACAATCATCTTTGATTGCCCAGCCAAAATCGCATTTGAAAGGAGAAGAAAAGATGGCGCGCCTGATGTTTTTGACAGAGACCTGGAGTTTCAGGAAAAACTGAGGGACAATTACACGAAGATAAAGCATTTGCTTGAACGAGGCAGCAAATGCAAAAATATAGTTATTGTTGACGGCTCAAAAAGCGTCGACGAGGTTTTCTTAGAAGCCAAAAAGCATGTTGAAAAGCTTTTTTAGGCCATATAAAATAATAATCTAGATATGTTAGATGTGAATTCAATTTTGCGCGGATGACGTCGGCCCGCGCTTGCTCTTTATTTCACAAACCTTATAAATAAAAGATCAGTCAGATAATCGTGCCGCGGTGGCCCAATGGTAAGGCGCAATTTTTTATGCTTAAATGCCATGAAGAAGCGTAGGCCTGGAAAAAGAACTTACGTTCTTATCTAAACCAAAAAGCTTGTTTCCGCAAGGATCTCCAGGTTCGATTCCTGGCCGCGGCGTTTTCTTATCGCTCGCCGCGCCCGATGGCGCGGCTCGCTTTCTATATGTTTAAACTGAAAGAAACCCGCGGATTTTCAGCCGCGATGCGCTATTGACTAAAGCGCATTGATTGGCTTATTCCAGATATGGAAATTAAGCTTCTTCGGCAAACTTCTTGATGGCGTCGAAATTCTCCACTATCAGCTTGGCTTTTGTCTTGCCGAAGCTGAACGGAAAAGTGTCGTCATCGCTTTTCTTCAGGGAGATTATCTTGTTTCCCTTGAATTCGGAATATTCTACTTTTGACATGTTGCTTATTTGAAGCCTGTTCTTTTAAATGTTTTCAATAATTTCAATAATTTTATAAATCGGCGCAATATCAGAAAACCATGGCAACAACAGCAAAAGCGAGCCACATTCTCGTAAAGACAGAGGCTCAGGCAAAAGATATTCTTGCAAAACTGAACAAAGGCGCGAGCTTTGAGAAGCTCGCCGAGGAAAATTCGCTGTGCCCGTCGGGAAAGAGCGGTGGAAGCCTGGGAATATTCGGCCGCGGCCAGATGGTGAAAGAGTTTGAGGAAGCCGTTTTCTCGGCAAAGAAAGGCCAGATTGTCCTGGCAAAAACCCAGTTTGGCTGGCACGTCATCAGAGTTGATGATTTGAGCTGATAAAATAGCGCGCCTGAGGGCGCGCTCTATAAGGCCCGTAAAATCGTGGCGCGGAGTTTCATGCCGCGCGGCGCTCGATGATTGGCGCCGATAAATAAATCACAAGAAATATAGAAAACAAAAAAATGCTATCCAGAACTTTTTTCAACAGAGATCCTGAAATAGTCGCGCGAGCGCTTCTTGGAAAAACACTTGTGCGAAAGGTTGGAAACAAAACATTCAGGGCAAAAATCGTCGAAACAGAGGCCTATTACGATGGCAGCGATCCCGCATCGAGAGCATGCAAAGGAGGAGATCTTCACGAGACAATGTCAATGAACGCAGGAACGATACTTGTTTACGGAGTCCACAACAACTGGCTCATCAATTTTGTGACAGGAAAAGAAGGAAATGCCGAAGCTGTTCTGCTTCGCGCGCTTGAGCCACTGAATTTCAGCGCAAGATGCAACGGCCCTGGTTTGTTAACAAAAGCGCTGAAAATCAACAAGGAATTTCACAAAAAAGATGTCTGTTCCTGCAGCGAGTTATGGATAGACAATTCGAGCGAGCGACCCGAGGTCGCGAGCTCGAAGAGAATCGGGGTGAAGAGAGACTTACCGCGCGATCTGAGATTTTTTATAGAAGATAACAGGTGTGTTTCTAAATAATATCACCAATCCACACAAACGGCTGCTCCTTGCTGAGGCCGGGGCACATGGTGTTAATCCAGCATTCTATCGACGGGAAGTTTTCAAGCTGATTGATGTCGAATGTGTCTGACATGAAGATGCGGGCTTTCTTGCGCTGTTTTTCCAGTTTGTTTTTGAGCTTGAGGGCTTGCTTCAGCTTGTTTTGGCCGGGCTTTGTCGAGACCAGGATGCCGAAGCTGTTTGCTGACAGGAACTTGATTTGCTGGGTTTTCTTCATTGCTTTTGCCTTCTTAATCTCGTTTTCATCGAGTTTTGTTACCTGGTTTGTCTCTGGATTGAAGATGAAAACAGGCTTGCCTGTTGAAAGGGCGATGGCCAGGGGATGAAACCTGCCTGTGCCGATGTAAAGAAAGGCATCGACCTGCTTTTGGACCTGGACTGCGGCCTCTGCATTGCAGCCGAGCACTTGGCCTGGTTCGAGAGACATGGACTTGCTTTTTCCGATGAAAACTTTCTTGCCTGATTTTTCGAGAAATGATTTGATGCTCTTCAGAGAATCAGCGAACTGAATCGTGCTCGCCAAGCCCAGCCTGCCTGGAAGCCCCTTGGTTTGAAAACTTAAAGAAACTCCTTTTTTTGATCTTGCTGGAATGAATAGCAGCTTCATTTACTAGGAACTGCGGCCGATATGCCGTCGCCCCTGAAAATGTCTATGTAGCTAGGAGTCGCGACAAGTGTGTTCTCGCCAAAGCCTGCAATGTTCCCTTCCAAAGCGTCCATTGTCTTCTTGAACTTCGAGATAGCTCTCTTCAGTTCAACAACGTCTTTCTGCTTCAAGGGCTTTATGTCTATCAATGCGACTGTGTTCCCTTCCCTCAAAACTTCAAGGATTCGATTTGTGTCCTCGAATGTCTTAAGAACGAAAGGCCTTACAACGACCTTTGATTTCTTGTCCTCTCCTCTTCCAACATCAACTTCTATGTAGTCAGGTGCTTCTGTCATTCCACCATTCAACATTCTTTTGAATATCGATGCCATCTTTTTATCATGTAATGTTAATTTATAAATTTTTTTGTCCTGCGATATATACTTTATTCCTAATGCTCGCGCCTGATGGCGCTCGCTTTCCATATGTTTTTGAGGGGGTTTGCGCGCTTTGACGTCGGGAGCGCTTTATAAATGCAATAAGAGATATAGATGTTTTATCAGGCCTTCAGTTTCTTCAAAAGCTCTTCCCTGTTTTTGAGCAGTTTTTCCTTGAGCTCGTTTTCCTGCCTTTCTATGGCTTTTAACCTCAGGTTCAAAAGCCCCTGTTTTTTCTCCAATTCAGGCATAATCTCCTGCTTTGTCGACTTTATCATCAATGTCCCTATTATCTTGAAAACATCCTCCTGCTTGAGCTTCTTCAGCTCTGACAGGGCATTATCCACCTCTGCAAGCTCCATCTGGAATGCCTGCTTCTGCATCATCATATTCTGCAGGCTCTGCTCGATCATCTGAAGCTGGAACAGCTCGTGCTCGTCTATTTCCTTTGCGCTGGCTTCAGGCGCTTTTTCCGACTTCGCCATTTTAAACAGCCTTGACTTTTTTTGTTGCAGTTCTCGGCTTGAAGAAAACCTTGTTGCCGCAGTATGGGCATACGAACCTCTCTTTTAATGACTTTACAGAAAGGGTTTTTCCGCAAAAAAAGCATTTGTAGCTTGACATTTGGTGTTAGTTTTTTATTAGTTTTTAGGTTTTAAATAGTTTATGCGCAGTACGCATGGGAGCTGAATTTCTTTCCGCAGGACTTGCAATTCCATATGCCGGGCGCGAGCCTTTTTGCGGCGAGCTTTGCGCAGTAAGGGCATTTCTGTTTTATGTTCTGCTTTTTCTCGACTGCAAGGAATTTGGATTTGACCACAGAGCCGTATCTGGCTCCGAATCTTCCTGTTGCCTTGACTTTTTTCGTTCTCATTTTATTTTTTGTTCTGCCTAAAGATTTCCTAAATCTTTAATGGGGCTGCCCGGATTTGAACCGGGGTCTCGAGCGCCCAAGGCTCGAATGTTACCAAGCTGCACCACAACCCCCTCGGGTTTTATATGTCGTGGATGCTTTTAAATTTTGACTATTTTTTCTTTGCAGGGGCTGCTGCTGGGGCTGCTGCCGTTGCTGCTGCGGGTGCTGCGCCTGCCGCGGCAGGCGCTGCTCCAGGCGCCGGCGCTGCAGCTGCTGCTGCTGTCGCCTCTTCCGCCTTTTTCTCAAGCTCTTTGATGTACGCTTCCTGCGTTTTCTTGATCTTCTCGAATTCTGACGCAAGTTTGTCTAACTTTTCCTGCGACGGCTTTTCAATGCCTTTGTCTATGATTTCTTTCCATTTTCCTTGATTGACTTCCATGGTTATTTCCTTTGGATCTTTGCTTTCGACGAGAATCCCTATGCTCGTGCATGTTCCGAGGACTGATTTCACGGCCTCTTTTAATGAGTTCACGAACATGTCCGGCTGCTTTATTTTCGCTATTTTGACTATGCTTTCGAACGGGGCGTTTGCGACCTTTATCTTGTTCGGCTGCTGGGCTCCTGTCTCGACGCCAAACTCTTTTTTCAGAAGCTCAGATGTAGGAGGGGTTAATGTTTTCAGCGTGAAATTCTTTGTCTTTGTGTCAATATCCATGATAACAGGGACTTTCATTCCCCTGAATTCAGATGTAACCCTGTTGACCTCTGAGATGACTTTTCCGAGGTTTATCCCCAAAGGGCCCATTTTCTGGCTAAGCGCAGGGCCTGGCTTCATTGCCCCGCCGTCGACAAGCAATTTGATCTGCATTTTACTCCATCACCTCGACTTCTGTATTTACAGCCTGCCCTGGAAGGCCTTTCTCAAATATTGCGCGGACAAATCCGTTGTTGCCGTGAGCAGACGCTATTTTTCCCTTGATGACTTTGCCCGCCGGGCTTTTCCATTCAACCGGCTTTCCGACAAGCTTTTCAGCGTCTTTTCTGGTCTTTATCCCCTCGACACTCATTACAAAATGCTTTGGAGTGTAGGTCCTTTTCCCTCTCCTAAATGATGTTATCGAAGCTTTTTTTGAAGGTTTCATTTTTGTCTTATTTTGTTAGCAAGAATGCTCTTTAAATTCTTTTCTATCAAGAACTTAAAAGTTCTTGCCGCCAAAAAATTGGGGCACAATTTTTTGGTGTCAGTTCAGCGCAAGCTCGAATTCGCCGAAAAGTTTTTTGAGTTCAGCAAGCAGATCCTGGCTTAGTTTTTTGCCCTCATGGCCTTCTTTTCTGTTCAGGAAAGCCTCAAGCTCCTCCCTGTCGCTGTCATGCATTTTTTTGCCCTTCTCGTCCCATTTCTTTATGGTATCTGAGGTGATGTCAGGCATGATAAAAACAGCATCCTTGAAGAAAAGAATTTCCGCGCGCTTGGTTTCCTTTTTTGCCCTGTAAATCAGCTCGATTTTCCTGTTTCCAAGCTCGATTATCTCCTGCCTTTTCACGTATTCAAGCAGGGCAGATGTCAGCTCGTGCGAAATCCTGTGTGCGTCGGCAACGTCCTGCTTCGTTGTTTTTCCGCTTGTGCATTTTTTCTTCAGCTCTGCAAGCTTTTTCAGGAGAATCATGTTCCTCGGGGCAATCTTGTTCTTGTCGATAAGCTTTGTCTTGAACTTGCTCAAAAGCGCATTTTCGCTGGCTTTTCCGAATATGTTTTGTATAAGCTCGAAGATGGATTCATACAATTGCTTTATGTCCCTCTCAGCCACTTTTTTCTCTATCTGGGACATCAGATCTTTCAATCTCTTGATATAATCGGAGCTTTGCTGGACAAGCTCGTCAATTTCCTTTCCAGAAATCGTCTTTATCTCCTCATGCTCGTATTTCTTGTAGATATTAACTATTCTTTCCAGAATATCTGCATATTTTGGCTCAAGCAATTTTTCCTTTTCAACAAAAATTTTTCTGAATATCCCTTGCTGGATCTCTTTTGGCGTAGGCGGAGGCAGTCCATACAGCATAAATATCGCCTGGCTGGGGGTTATAACGCCCCAATAGATGTCCTCTGTCACGATATCGTTCAGCTTTCTTTTGACAGTCTCGGCAACTTTCTCACCAAGGCTCATAAACATGTCGATGGCCTCGGGGCTCGGCTTTATCTTGCCCATTTTCAAAAGCAGTTTCCAAGGCATGAATGCGCCGCTGTCGTAGAGCGGTACTCCGTCCCTGATCAGGGTGAATATGACTGGATTTGCATCCTTGACGCACTCCCAAAACTCTGTGAGAATGTAAATTTGCGCATTCAGCTTGTTTTTCACCCCTGCCCTTTCGCTTGCCTCAAATGCATAGTTATAGATTATCGCGCGCAGCTTTTCCCTGAGCTCGTACCTGTTCATCCTTTTCACATCAGTATCGTTGATGATTATGTAAATGTCAACATCGCTTGTTTTATTGGTTTCCTCGCGCACGAGGCTTCCTGCAAGAACATAGCTCACCACGTAGCGCTCGAATTTTTTCAAAACAAGCATCTTGTGAATCGCGGCGACCCTCAGGGCGCCTAGAATGCCTTTGTCATGCAGCGGAAACGAGAGAGAAATGGCCTCGACAAGAGGATATTTTCCGTCGAAACTCAATTCCCAGATCTCCTGAACGCTTTTCACATGAACCCACACTTTCGGCTTCAGATTCTGGACGAGCTTTATCGATTCTGCCTTTATCTCCGGGATTTTTTTGGCTTTCTCCCCGGGAACAGCAAGGATGACATGTATTAATTTCTCATCCTTCTGCTTTTCAATCTCCTCTTCCTCCTCTATGATCTGCGATGCCTCCGGCGGAAGTATGCCTATCGCCTCAATAAACGGGAAATGCTTGACAATCGTTTTCTTGAATTCGCGCAGATTTCCCTGGATTTTTTCTATCTCTTTTTTGACTTCCTCGGGAATTTCCTGCTCCTGCGGCTCGCTTTTGCCATCTGGTGCCATTTTTATGGGAAGCCAAAAACCTTTTTAAAGCTTCACTCTTTTTTTTATTGGGCTCGTAGTCCAGTGGTTAAGACGTTTCCCTTACACGGAAAAGATCACAGGTTCGATCCCTGTCGGGCCCATGGAAAAAATGAAGGAAAAATGTTCATAAAAAAAATCTTTGAAAATAAGATTGATGAAAGCGTTCATCGGCAGTTCGTCAAGTTTGGCAAGGGAAATTACACCATGAAGGCTGTCGCAAACGCGAGAGTTTCAGGAAACCGTGCCAAAGCATCGGGAACAGCCGAGCTTGTGAATGATTTTGTCTCGCTTTGCTGCGACCTTGCCCCGAAGCTGAAAGTTTCAGGGATAATCCTGTCGAAAGAAAAGCTCGGCCTGGAAAATGAGAGGAAAAAATCAGGCCTTTTCGAATATTCCATTGAAAGGGAAATCGAGTCGAAAGAGCTGAAAAACATCCTGGAAAAATGCTATTTCGCGCTTGTTGACTGCGAGGCGCCGGGGATTTCGTTCAAAACAAAGAAAAAACTGCCAAGGCCAGGCAAGTCCGGAGATGCAAAGGTGAATGACAAATTCTGCACCCTTGATCTTGACATGAAATTCCTTGCAAAATTAAAAAATGAATTTTTCTGGGATGCCCCTGATTTCAAGAAAGCGAGAATGGAGCACAGCTACACAATCAGCGAAATTGTCATCCCAAAAGAGCTCGAAAAGGAGAAAAATTTCGAAAAAATAAGGCAGGAAGCAAAAAGAAAAGGCAGGCTTCTCAGGAAAACGATTGCCGACGGAAAAGAGCTCTCAAAAGAGATAGGATTCGAGGCATAATTCCTTCTATCGATAGCTTTATAAAACTATTTTAACAATCTGATTTAGCCATTAAAATGGGAATAATGGGCGCTGGATGCGCAAAAGGTGATACTGGAATAAATGGGAACTGGACACAAACCAAGAGATGGATCATTGCAGTTTTGGCCTCGAAAGAGAATAACCAAAGCTATTCTTAGTGTTAACTGGCGGGCGGTGCAGGGCCGCACAAACCAAAGCGGGCTTCTCGGGGCAATAGGATACAAGGCAGGCATGGCAAGATATCTTGTCCGCGACATGACGCCAGATTCAATGACAAAAGGCAAGCAGATAATCGTTCCCGTGACTTTAATCGAATGCCCTCCGATGAGAATCGCTTCCGTAAGATTCTATAGAAATTCAAACGTTGCCTTCGATATACCTGTTTCCATCCCGGAAAAAGAAAAAAAATTCCTGAAACAGGTGATAAAGCTTCCAAAAGAGACAAAAACAGCAGAGAAGATTTCCGACGCTGAATCGAAAATAAACGAATTCAGCGACATAAGAATTCTGGCATATTCCATTCCAAGAATGACTGGCGTGAAAAAAAGCCCCGACGTTGCAGAACTGGGGCTTGCAGGAAATATCACAGACAAGATCAATTTTATCAAGGCAAATCTCGACAAAGAGATAGTCATCTCGGACATTTTCAAAAAAAATGCACTTGTTGATGTAAGAGGATTAACCAAGGGAAAAGGGCTGGTCGGACCGATAAAAAGATTCGGCCTCAGCCTTAGAAGTCATAAGACAGAAAAAGGTCAAAGAAGGCCTGGAACGCTCGGGCCATGGACTCCTTCGAGAGTCACTTTCAGGGCTCCTCTTGCGGGGCAGATGGGGATGTTCTCGAGAATAGTCTACAATTCTAACATAGTCGATATGGGTGGCGCAGATGCAGTGAACTTCGACCTTCCACACTACGGAAAAATAAAGGCAAATTACGTCGCTGTAAAAGGCTCTGTACAGGGGCCCCAGAAAAGGCAGATTCTCCTGACATGTGCGCTTCGCCCTATAAAAAAGACCGCAAAACAAAATTTCGAGGTAGTGAGCCTGTTAAAATGAGATCCGGAAATATAATTCTATTCAGCGGGGAAACAAAAAAAATAGACTTGCCCGAATGCTTCAGCGCAGAAATCAGAACTGACCTGATTCAGGAAGTGTGGAGAATCCAGAGGACAAACCAGCCGTACGGGGCATTCGTTCTTGCAGGAAAGCAGGATGTTGCCCGCGGAAAATTCAGGCACAGGAGACACAAATGGAAAACACTATATGGACTGGGAGTGGCAAGAGGTGCAAAGAAAATGATGAGCAGGAGAGGGGAGCGATTTTACTGGAGGGGCGCATTCAACTCAGGAACAGTCGGTGGAAGAGAAGCGCATCCGCCCAAAACAGTTCCGGGAAGAATAAAAATAAACAAAAAAATCAGGGAGCTTGCATTAAGAAGCTCTGTTGCGGCAACGGCATCGGCTGAGTTTATCGAGAAAAAGTACGGAGAAAAATTCGGCAGGGAAATGCCTTTGATCATGAGCTCAGACATTCTTTCAAAAAAACCCAAGGAAATTGCAGGATTCATTGAAAAGCTTCTGAAAATTTCGCTGCTGAAAAAGAAAAAAATAAGGGCAGGAAAGGGAAAAGCCAGGGGAAGAAAATACAAGAGTGTTTCAAAAATTCTTCTGATAACTTCGAGCAAGGAAAATGCTGCAAAAATGAACTGCTTCGGACTGGAAACGCTAAAAACAAATCACTTGAATGTTCCTGTGCTTTCTCCAGGAGGGACTCCAGGAAGGATAGCCATCTGGACAGAAAAGGCAGTTGAGGAGATGAAGAAATAATGGCACTCATACATCCGATGGCAACTGAAAAAACAATCAAGGCGATAGAGCTGGAAAACAAAATAACTTTTGTCGTAGACAGAAATTCGACAAAGCCTGAGATAGCAAAGGAAATTGAAAAAACATTCAAGGTAAAAGTTGAGAGCATAAACCTGATGATAAGGGGCAATATAAAAATAGCGTCAATAAAACTGAAGCCGGAAACGCATGCGATAGACATTGCGACAAAGCTGGGGATAATGTAGTGAAATGGGACACAGGATAATACAACAGGCAAGGGGGCATGGAAGCCTTACTTACAGGACCAATAAAAAAGCATTCAGAATATCTGTAAATTACCCGAGGGAATCGGGCACAGGAGAGGTCTTGAAGCTCCTGGATCTGGCGTGCTATTCCGCACCTGTCGCAAAAATAATGCTTAATGGAAAAATATTTTACAACATAGCCGCAAACGGCCTGTATGAGGGGCAGAAAATAGAAATAGGATCTGACAACATATTCAACGGGAATATAACGCAACTGGGAAAGCTCCCTCTTGGAACAAATGTTTTCTGCATAGAAACAAGGGCAGGAAGCGGGCCGAAACTCGTTCGCTCATCAGGGCTTTCAGCAAAAATAACAAGAAAAGAGCAGAAAGGAATTTATGTTTTAATGCCATCAAAAGAGGAGAAATGCTTCTCCCCTGAAAACAGGGCGACTATAGGGGTTATTTCGGCGTCGGGAAGACTGGACAAGCCGATGTTGAAGGCCGGAAATGCGTGGCACAAGGCAAAGGCAACCGGCGGAAGAATGTATCCTCAGACATCTGCAGTAAAGATGAATGCGATAGACCATCCGTTCGGAAGCGGCCGTGGAAAGAGAATCAAGAGCAAGATTGTAAAGAGATGGGCGCCTGCAGGAACAAAGGTAGGATTGCTAAGGCCTAGAAAAACAGGGAGGAAATCAAAATGATAAAAATCGGAATTTTTATCGCGCTTGAAAACAGGAGGTTTTCATAGCATGAAAAAAATCATGGATTTTTTTCGAGCTAAAAAGCAGGAGGCTTTTGTAGCATGATAATAAAAGAGTTCACCTATCGTGGAGTTTCGCTTAAAGAACTGAAAACTATGAGCCTTGAAAAGTTTGCCCTTCTTTTGCCTTCAAGGGAGAGGAGAAGCATGCTGAGGCACAACGAAAACCTAAGAAAATTTCTTGTTGAATGTGAGAAGAAAATAGCAAATGGCCAGACCATAAGAACACACCTTCGCGACATAATTATAGTCCCCCAGATGACGGGTATGAAAATCGAGATATATTCCGGAAAAGAATTTTTCCCTGTTGAAATAGCCCCTGAAATGCTCGGGCACAGATTGGGAGAATTTGCGATGACCAGAAAGAAAGTCGAGCACGGCGCGGCTGGAATAGGAGCGACAAGAAGTTCTGCATTCTTGTCTGTCAAATAAAATGGAAAAAACAAACAAGGAAAAACCTGACAAGTCAATCAAGATAAAAACATATGGGAGAGACCTTTCAATCAGCAAGAAGCATTCGATTGCGATCTGCAACGCCATAAGATACAAAGAGCTGAAAGACGCGCAAAAGCTCCTGGAGCTCGTGATAAGGAAGAAAAAGGCGATAATAATGAGGGGAGAGATACCTCACCGCGCGGTAATAGGAAGGGGCGGAAGATATCCTGTAAAGGCAGCGGAGCATTTCATAAAGCTGCTGAAAGAACTCAGGGCAAACGCGGCTGTGAAGGGCATAAATGACGAGCTTATAATAACAAAAGCCGTCGCAAACAAAGCGTCAAGGCAGCACAGGTCCACGAGAATGGCGTACGGCAGGAAAAAATTCAAAAGAACGCATGTCGAACTGGAGGCAATGGCAAAATGATAGAGAAAAAAATAATAGAAGCTAAGAAGCAGGAATTTGAAGTCAAGGAGTTTGTCAAGAAATGGATAGGAAAAGGGAAAATAAGTGACATAAAGATCGAAAGAACGCCTGTCGGGGAAAAAATAGTTGTTGTTACATCGAGGCCCGGGATGGTTATAGGGCAGAGAGGCGGGACAATCCAGGAAATGACAGATATTTTGAAAAAGCAGTTCAAGCTTGAAAATCCACAGATAGAGGTTTCAGAATTAATGGACCCCATTTTTGACGCAAAGACCGTCGCGGACGAGATAGCGCTGTCCCTTGAAAGATTCGGGCCGCTTGGATTCAAGCTCGTTGCATATAAAAAGCTCGGGCAGATTCTGAAAGCTGGCGGGCTTGGGGCAGAAATAAGGCTTGGAGGAAAACTTCCTGGCGAAAAGGCAAGAAGCTGGAGATTCGCGTTTGGATATGTCAAAAAAACAGGGGGCGGGGCAAACATAGCAAACAGGGCACAAGCGCAGGCATTCACAAGGCCAGGGGTTGTCGGAATAAAAGTTACCATAGTCCCGAAAAATGCAAGAATGCCCGACAAGATAATAATCAACAAAGAAGCCATAGAGGCTGAATTAAAAAATAAAATAGAATCTGAAGAAAAAAAGATCAAGATAGAAGAATAAAATGGCAATCATAAAAAAACGCGATTTGAAGGCACTGGGGAAAGAAGAGCTTGAAAACAGGCTCAACGACCTTAAGCTCGAAAAGCTCAAGGTCAATGCGCAGAAAGGACAGGCCTCGGGAAAATCAGTGAAATCAAAAGAATTAAGAAGGACAATCGCAAGAATTCATACTCAACTAAATCAGACGAAAACAAAAATATGACTATATGCCCGAAATGCGGCCTTCCAACGGAGGCATGCATTTGCAAAGAACTGACGAAAACAAGCCAGAAAATAAGAGTTGAGCGCGTCAAGAGAAGGTTCGGCAAAATAGTCACGCTGGTAAGCGGAATAGAGACCGACCTCAAGGAAAATGCAAAAAAGCTGAAACAGGCGCTTGCATGCGGGGGCACGGTGAAAAACAGCGTAATCGAGCTCCAGGGAGACCACGCGAAAAAAACAAGGGAGCTTTTGATTGCCCTTGGATTCAACGAGGAGAACATAAGCGTGGCGGCATAAAATGAAAGAAAAACAAAACAAATGCGAAGATGAAAGATGCCCTTTTCACGGCAGCCTTAGCGTGAGGGGCAGGCATTTTAAAGGAACTGTCAAAAAAATAATCGGAAGAAGGGCAGTGATAGAATTCAAAAGATCTGTTTTTTTCAAGAAATACGAGAGATATGCGAAGGGCAAGACAAAACTCCACGCATACATCCCTTCGTGCCTTTCTGAAAAAATAAAAACAGGAACAATTGTAGAGATAGGGGAATGCAGGCATCTCAGCAAAATAATGAGCTTTGTTGTACTGGGCTCAGGAGAAGAAAAATGAAAGCATTGGCTGCAAAGGTCACAAACGGAATAAACATAGGAGGAATGCTGATTGCAGCAGACAATTCAGGGGCAAAAATACTCAGGATAACGGGCATGAAAAAAGGAAAAGGAAGAAAAGGCAGGCAGCTCGGATGCGGCGTCGGCGACATGGTAAAAGTCACTGTAAGAAAAGGGCAGAAAGAAATGATGAAGCAGCTTTTCTGGGCAGTCATAGTCAGGCAGCGCAAAGAGTACAGGAGAAATACGGGGGACAGAATAGCATTTTCAGACAATGCGGCAGTCATACTAAAAGACGAGGAGGGCAATCCAAAAGGAACAATGATAAAGGGGCCAATCGCAAAGGAAGTTGCAGACAGATGGCCTTTTGTTTCAAGGATTGCAAACATTATTGTTTAAAATGAAAAACAAATTTTCACTTAAATGGAAGGCAAGCAAGCAGCCGAGAAAACAGAGAAAGTACAGCGCAAACGCGCCGCTGCATCTGACGCACAAGATGAAGCTTTCATGCCATCTTTCAAAGGAACTGAGGCTGAAATACAAGAGAAGGGCGGTTCCGGTGAGAAAAAACGATGTCGTCAAAATAATGAGGGGATTTTTCAAAGGAAAACAGGGAAAAGTGGCAGACGTTAAAACCCAAAAAGGGATAGTCTACATAGAAGGGATGCAGAAAGGCAGAAAAGACGGAACAAGCGCAAGCGTCCCATTTATCCCATCGAACCTGATAATATTAAATTTGAATGTTGACGACAAAAGAAGGGTCTCAGCAATTGAAAAGAAGGGAGAAGCCCGTAAGGGCGACGACCGAGCGAGCCACCTCAGCGGCGAGCGGAAGGGAGGAGCCAAATAAAATGCACCTGAAAAGAAAAGCAATACCCAAGAGCTGGCCTCTTGCAAGAAAAACAGTGGAAAGATACGTGACGAAAGGAACTGGCTCAAGGCCTTCAAAAACATCAATCCCCTTGATAGTTGTGCTCAGGGACATGCTGAAGGTTCTCAGCACCGGCTCGGAAGCAAAAAAAATCCTCCGCGCAGGAGAGATAATGATTGACAATAAAATCGTAAAAGATGAAAAATTCAAGGTGGGACTGTTCGACAGGATATACATAAAGAAAATAGACAAGCTTTTCACCCTTGAACTCAAAAACAAAAAAATGGAGGCAGTGGAGATAAGGAAAGAAGAGAAGGATAAAAAGCCGGCAAAAGTCATAGGAAAAAGAAGCCTGGATGAAAAAACCACCCAAATAAACCTTTATGACGGGAAAAATATCGCAATGAGCACGAAAGATGCGGGGCAAATTTCCGTAGGAGACAGCGCAGTCATAAATCTCGGCGAAATAAAGATTGAAAAGATTTTGAAGCTCGAGAAGGGGGCAAATGTCTTCGTAACAGGAGGCAAACACCAGGGAGAAAAGGGGAAAGTCATTTCGATGGACCGAGATATAGTTATTAAAAACGAAAAAGAATTCAGAGCATCAAAGCAAAACATATTTGTAATTGAAAAATGAAAGACAACGAACAAAACAAGATGAAGTCGATAAAAGTGGACAGCATTACCCTGCACTGCTCAACAGCGGACAGCGCAAAACTGCAAAGGGCAGAGCAGCTGCTTGAAAGGATAAGCAAGGCAAAGCCTGTAATGACCCTCGCAAAAAAAAGGATTCCTGTCTGGAAGACGAAGCCCGGAATGGACATAGGCTGCAAGGTGACTTTGCGAGGGGAAAAGGCAGCCGATTTGCTGAAACAGCTATTAAAAGGAGTTCCTGAATTCAATGAAAAACAGTTCAATCCAGGGTCTTTTGCATTCGGAATAAAGGAATATATCCAGGTTCCTTCGATAGCCTATCAGAGAGACCTCGGGATGATGGGGTTTGAAGTCATGGTTGCGCTTAAAAGACCAGGCTTCAGGGTTTCAAAAAGAAGGAGATCCCCCGCAAAAATAGGGGCTTCGCACAAAATAACAAGAAAGGAGACAATTGAATTTTTCAAAATAAATTTCGGAATCGAGGTTAAAGAATGATGAAAATTTCAATTTTCATCGAGCTTGAAAACAGGAGGTTTTCATAGCATGACTGCAAGCGACTGGAACAAGGTAATGAAGCAGCTCGAAGCAAAGCCTGCGATAAAGGCGCGCTTCCTGAAATTCTGCAAGCCGAAAGACCGCAAGTTCGGGATAGCAAAAAACAAATGCATGAGATGCGGAAGATTCGGCGCCCACATCAGCAAATACGGCCTGCATCTCTGCAGACACTGCTTCAGGGAAATTGCAGTCGACCTCGGCTTCAAAAAATACTTGTAAAATGATGAAAACAACAAAAACAAAAGGATGCTGGAAATCTAAGAAACCCGCAGGAGGTTTATTATGATAAGAGACTGGCTTGCTGCCACGCTGAACGACATGACGAATTGCCGAAAATCAGGCAAGACAAAGACAGTGGTAACTCCTGTCCCGAAAATACTGGTTGAGCTTCTGGAGCTTATGAAAAAAAACAACTACGTAGAGGACTTCGTCATAGAGGAAGACAAGTTCAAAAAAGTCACGATTACGATAGGAAAAATCCACAAGTGCCAGGCAATCAAGCCCAGGGTTTTTGTAAACATGAAAAACATCCACAGCTATGTCAAGAGGCATCTGCCTTCAAGAGATTCAGGGATACTGGTAATTTCAACGAACAAGGGCCTGATGAGCCACAGAGAGGCGATGGAAAAGAACATAGGAGGGTGCCTGATAGCATACTGCTACTAAAATGAAAACGAGAAAAACCATAACAAAAAAAATAGAAATCCCTGAAAAGGCCACTGCAAAAATAGAGGGCTCAAAAATAACAGTGAGCGGGCCTGCAGGAACTATTGAAAGGACATTCATAACCGGGGAAAAAATAGAGGTAAAACAGGAAGGAAAGAGCATAATTGTGGAGTGCAAAAATGCAAACAGGAAGGAAAAAAACGCGGCAAACACCATGGCTGCACACATAAGAAACATGGCTGAAGGAGCAATAAATGGATTCGAGTACAAGCTGCAGATCTGCGCAACGCACTTCCCGATGACTGTGACTGTAGACAAGGGGAAAGGCATGCTTATAATCAAGAATTTCCTTGGAGAAAACAAAGACAGGATCACGAAGCTTTCAAAAGAGATAGATGTAGAGGTAAAGGGGGACATAATAACTGTCAAAAGCGCAGACATCGAAAAAGCGGCGCAGTGCGCAGCCACGATAGAAAAAACAACAAAGATAACAGACAGGGACAGGAGAGTGTTCGAAGACGGAATTTTCATAATCTCGAAGGCGGGGGAGAAAATATAATGGTAAAAATTGAAAATTTTTACCGCGTTAAAAAAACAGGAGGTTTTTATTAACATGGTAACAACAAAAAATAAAAGATTTTTGAGAAAAGACAGCTGGAAAATACTCAGGCTTGGAAAAAAGAAAAAGAAACTGAGAAAATGGAGAAGGTCGAAGGGAAAACACTCAAAAATAAGGGAAAAACGAAGAGGCTATCTGACCGCTCCAGAGATAGGCTACAGAAACAAGGCGGAGACAAGAGGACTTGTCTTCGGGATGAAGTCAACACTTGTGCACAATGCCGATGAACTGAAGCGTCTTAAGGCAGGGGACGCCGCAATAATCGGGAAAATTGGAAGGAAGAAAAAAATCGAGCTTGCAAAAATCGCCGTGGAGAAAAAAATAAAGATACTCAACCTGAAGACCGAGAAATTCCTCAAAAAAATTGAAAAAGAAATTGCTGAAAAAAAAGCAAAAAAGGAAGAGAAAAAGAAAGTCGAGAAGAAAAAAGAAACCGAGGTCAATAAAGAAGAAAAACCCAAAGAAGCAAAGGAGGAAATCAAAAAATGAAAACATATGCCCTGCAGAGGAGACTGGCCTCTAAAATAATGAATGTCGGACAGAACAAGGTGTGGTTTGATCCATTAAGGCTCAATGAGATAGGCGACGCGATAACAAGCATAGATGTGGCGGATCTGATAAAAGACAAGGCGATAAAAAAGCTCCCGGACAAGGGGGTCAAAAGAAGGGCAGGAAAAGAAAGGCAAGAAAGGAAGAGAAAAAGAAGCAGGAAGGGCGGGAAGAAAAAAAGACATGTTCAGTTTGGAAAAAGGCAGTATATAAACAAGATAAGAAAATTAAGGTCATACCTGTCTTTCCTGAAGCAAAGCGAAAAAATAGACCAGAAAAAATACAACACGCTGAGACTTGCCGCAAAATCAGGGATAGTAAAGACAAAGCAAGACATAAATTCAAATATTAAAAATACGCAAAAAACACAATGATGAAAATGAATATTTTCACAATGTATGAAAACAGGAGACTTTTATAGCATGGCAAAAAACATGGGTTTTTTGACCGCTAGAAAACCGGAGGTTTTATAGCATGACAAGGCGGAAAAAAAACGAATTCAAGAGAAGAAGGGAAGGGAAGACAGACTACAAGCGAAGAGCATCCCTGCTCAAGTCAAGAATCCCCAGGCTTGTTGTAAGAAAAACAAACAGGTATATCATCGTGCAGATTGTAAAAAGCGAGGAAGCCCAGGATTATGTCCTGTGCACTGCAAACTCCTCGGAGCTGAAAAAGATGGGATTGTCAGGCTCATTGAAAAATTCAGGGGCATCATACCTTACAGGGCTGCTCGTGGCAAAAAAAGCAAAAGAAAAGAAAATAAAAAATGCAATCGCCGATTTCGGAAACTACCACTCTACAAAAGGCGGCAAAATATACGCCGTGCTGAAAGGAGTCTCAGACGGCGGGATTGAAATCAATTTTGACGAAAAAATGGCTCCTCCGGAAGAAAAAATAAAGAAAGGAATAAAAGAAGAGCAATTCAAGAAAATAAAAGAAAATCTGATTAAATAGAATGGCAAAGAAAGAAAAAACAACAGAAGAAGCCAGGAAAGCCGAGAAGCGGGATGGCCAGGAAGAAAAAGCAGAGCCTGCAATAGAATCAAAAATATCCAGCGAAGACGACTACAGGGCAAGGATGAGAGAGGCCGAGCTTGACAGGTGGGTGCCAAGGACAGAGCTTGGAAAAGAGGTAAGAGAAGGAAAAATAAAAAGCGTGGATGAAATTTTCAAGAGAAATTCAAGGATCCTTGAGTCGGAAATAGTCGATCTGCTCATGCCGACTGTAGAAACAGACCTGATAAAAGTCGGGCAGGCAAAAGGAAAATTCGGCGGAGGAAAAAGGCGCCCATGGAGGCAGACGCAGAAAAAAACGGCAGAAGGCAATGTCCCGACTTTCGGGTGCGTTGTTGTCGCCGGAAACAGGGACGGATATGTCGGCCTGGGGCACGGAAAGGCAAAAGAAACAGTCCCTGCAAAACTGAAGGCGATAAGAAATGCTAAAACAAACATAATGCCTATAAAACGGGGATGCGGAAGCTTTGAATGCACATGCAAAGAGCCGCATTCGATACCTTTCAGAGTGGAGGGAAAATGCAGCTCGGCAAGGATTGTGCTTATGCCTGCGCCAAAAGGAACAGGGCTCGTTATTGATGATGAATGCAAAAAAATTCTTAAACTGGCGGGAATAAAAGATGTATACAGCAAAACATTCGGCCAGACAAGAACAAAGTTCAACCTTGCAAAAGCCACAATAAATGCATTGAAAAAATTAAGCGATTAAAATGACACGAGACAAAATGGAAAAACTGATTGTAGTGAGGATATGGGGGGACGTGAAGCTGAATCCAGATACAAGAATGACATTCAGATTGCTCGGGCTCAAGAAAAAATTCTGGTGCACCATATTGGACAATTCAGGGGAAAAAATGGGAATGCTGCAGAAAGTGCAGCAGGGAATAAGCTACGGCAAGGTCAGTCCTGATGTCCTGAAGCAGGTAATAATGAAAAGGGCAAAAACCGGGAAAAAACAGGCAAAGATAGACGAGAAAAAGGCGGATGATTTCATAAAAAAATTCGATGAAGGAAAAGCGAAGATTGACGAGCTCGGGATAAACAAGGTGTTCGCGCTTCATCCACCCAGGGGAGGATTCAAAAAATCCTCGAAGCTCTTGTATCCCAAGGGGATTCTTGGAAAAAATGAGAAAATAAACGAGCTGGTTGCGAGGATGATATAATGGCAAGATCAAAAAGAAGCAGGATTCGCGGAAGGAAAACATGCGGCTGGGGCATCAGGAAAAAAAGAAGGGGCAAAGGCTCCCGGGGAGGAAAAGGAATGGCAGGAACAGGAAAAAGGGCAGGCCACCACAGGACATGGGTTTTCAGATACATCCCGGACTACCTTGGAAAAAAGGGAAAGGGATTCAGAAGCATGGGCCAGAAAAAAAACAAGAAGCTCACGCCAATAAGCATATTGCAGATTGCCAGCAAACTGGATTATTTTTTGAAAGAGGGAACTGCCAAAAAAACAGAAAAGGGGATTGAAATCAATCTTAAAGGATACAAAGTTCTTTCGCAAGGAAAAGTTGAGAAGGCAATCACTGTAAAGGCCAATGCATTTTCAGAATCGGCAATTCGGAAAATAAAAGAGGCTGGCGGCGAAGCCGTTGTCTTGTAGCATGACAAAAAATATCAATTTTTTGACCGCTCAAAAAACCGGAGGTTTTTTGTAGCATGACAAAAACTAAAAGTTTTTGCCGGCTTGAAAACCGGAGGTTTTCATAGCATGGTTTCCAGCATATTGGCAAATCTGCCTGAAGTGAAGGGCCCGTTGGAAAAAAAGCTGGGTTTTAACACAAAGCTGAAATGGACCCTTATAATGCTCGTGGCTTTCTTTATTCTTTCAAACATCCCCCTTCAGGGCATGTCTGTAAATGCGCTGCAGCAATTTCAATATCTTAGTTTGATCCTTGGTGCAAGTTTTGGCTCATTAATGAGCCTGGGTATCGGCCCGATCGTTACAGCGAGCATCGTTTTGCAGCTGCTTGTGGGCTCAAAGCTGCTGAATATTGACTTGAAAACCCCTGACGGAAAGAAAACATTCCAGGGGCTGCAGAAAATTCTTGCACTGGCTTTCTGCCTTTTCGAGGCCATAGTGTTCGTGCTTATGGGAGGCCTTCAAGCAAAGGCAGGATTTGAAAGCCTGCTTATAATTCAGCTTTTCATCGGAGGCATTCTTGTGATTTTCATGGATGAAGTCATAAGCAAATGGGGATTTGGAAGCGGAGTTAGCCTGTTCATCGTTGCAGGTGTCGCCTCTGAGCTGTTCACAAGAAGTTTCGCGTTTTTGAACAAATGCCCGGCAAATGTTCCAGGATGCTTTATGGGTGTGAAATTCGCGGCAGCTGGAAGAATACCTGTTCTGCTGAAAGCCCTTCCAAGCTACGGATCAGACCCTTCCGCATCCATGACAGTCAATCTGGCAATTGCGGCAATCATAGTGACCATCGTTGTTTTCCTCGTTGTTGTTTTCGCGCAGGCGATAAAAGTGGAAGTTCCTTTATCATTCGGAAGAATCCGGGGATTCGGGATAAGATGGCCTCTGTCTTTCTTTTACACAAGCAACATCCCAGTCATCCTCACATCTGCGCTTCTTGCAAATTTTCAGATAGCGGCAAGCTTGCTGGAAAAATTCGGAAAAGTGAGCGCGACAGCGGTCGCGCCATGGATAACGGGCCCTGACGACGGAAGCGGCGGGGGCCTTTTAGGGCTGATAATCACAGGCGGCGCCTCGGGAATAAGCTATGTGCAGGCGCTCGTTTATCTCCTGATCATGGTCGGCGGCTCGATAATGTTTGCGCTTTTCTGGATGAAAACAAGCGGCTTGAGCGCGTCAAGCCAGGCAGAGAATCTCGCGGCAAGCGGGATGCAGATTCCCGGGTTCAGGAGAGACACCCGCGTTATTGAATCTGTCCTCAGCAGATATATTGTTCCTTTGACAATCATGGGCGGGGCGGCGATAGGGCTGCTGGCGACTCTCGCAGACCTCGGAGGGGCGCTTGTAAGGGGCACAGGGCTTCTGCTGGCAGTGATGATAATCTACAAGCTCTATGAAGACATTGCGCAGCAGCATTCAATGGATATGAATCCTATGGCTAGAAAATTCATTTCCGCATAATTTATAAAACAGATTCAAATCTATAAAATATGGATATACTGACGAGTTTTGTAAAGTGGAATCCTCTGGTAAGCATGCTGATTTTCTCGCTTTTGATCACTCTTGTGCTAACCCTTCTGTACAAGAAAATGATAAACCAGAAGGAGTTCGAGAGGCTGAAGCAGAAGCAAAAAGATCTCCAGAAAGAAATGAAGGAGTGCAAAGACACAAAAAGGCTTTCCGAGATACAGAAAGAGCTTATGCAGTCATCCATGGAGAGCATGAAGCTGACGTTCAAGCCGATGATAGTCACATTCATTCCTTTAATGCTGATTTTTGTAGGCCTGAAAAAACTCTATGTCGATTCCGCGGGCATCGGGAACATAATCTCATGGCCCTGGAACCTGCCGATAGTCGGCGACGGAGGAGGCTGGCTGTTCTGCTACATCGTATTCGGGCTGATATTCAGCCTGGTCATCAGAAAAATCTTCAAGATGGGGTAGGACAAACAAAAATATGGAAAACCAAAATATGGAGCAAAAGATTGCTGAAATAAACCTTCTAGATGCAAGGCTGAAGGAGATCGAGCAGGCGCTTGAGCTTATTGAAAGGCAAATCTCGGAGCTTCAGATGTGCAAATCATCCATTGATGAGTTAAAGAATCTGAAGAAAGAGACAGAAACTCTGGCTCCGATAGGTGCGGGCATTTTTGCAAGCGCCAGATTGAAAAAAACAGATGAAGTCCTGGTGGATATCGGCACAAAAGTAATCTGCAAAAAAACAATCAAAGAGGCGGAAGAGATGGTTGGAAAGAAAATGGAAAGAGCGGCCAATCTAAGGGCGCGCCTCGCGGATGAGGCGCAGGGAATTGTCCAGAGCATAATGCAGATCGAGAACCAGATGAGATAGGTTCTAACATTTCTTGTTTTTCTCTATATGTTGTTGTGTATATGATTATCGCGCCCTGACGTCATTGGCGCAGAATTGTCTGAAATAATATAGAGCGCGCCCGCAGGCGCGCATGGCTCGTCGCTCTGCCGCCGAAGCGGCCTCGCTAATGGCTTTTAGCCATCGCTTCGCTCCTCGCCGGTCGCTCCCTCGCTTCACTCGGGCGCGCATGAATTTTAAACTGTTTTTTTGAAAATAAAAGGATATTTCTTCCTGACTTCCCCGATAAACATGTCCATGGACAGAAGCCCCAGCTCGGAAACAACCCCTTCAATCAGGCTTGTGTCTATTTTTTCAAATGCCATGTTTGAAATTTTAATCCCCTTCGGGGCATTAGGCCAGATCTCTTTTGCAGGCCTTTCCTCTATGCCCGGCTCTTTCCCATAAATTCCGTTTGCATCGAATTTCCACGAGCCTGTTGCGACATACAATGGAATGTCATAGCGCGATGCTATTATCGCGAAAAGCTCTGAGCCGATTTTGTTGTAAACATGCGTTGGCGTTATTGCATCGCAGCCGAAAAACACGATGTCTGATTTTTTCAGTGCAATCCGCGCCGCAGAATCAACAAACAAGGTCACCGGAATTTTTGCTTTTGCCAATTGGGCTGCCGTAATCCTGCCCTGGAACAGGGGCCTTGTTTCTGTGCAAAAAACGCTGAATTTCTTTTTCTGCCTTTTTGCCTCAAGAAGAATGGACATTACCGCGCTCGAATGGCAGTGCGTGAAAACAGTCATGCCGTTTTTTATCAATCCTGCCCCTATTTTCGCAATTTTGTCGTCGGAATGAAGGATTTTCAGCGCATTTGACGCCCCTTCTTCCATATTTTCGTGCGAAAGAACGAAATTCACTGCATTTTGCAGGCAGGGCTCTGTCTGCCTTAGATGGATTAATTTATTTACGGCGGCCTTGTCGTGCCTTATCAAGAGGGCTTTCACAGCGGCCTCTGCAACAGCCCTTGCGCCCTGAATTTTTACCTCTTTTATGTCTCTGCAGATTCTTTCAAACCTGTCCATTTGAGAATCAATGAATTGCCGATTAAAAATCTTTTGGAAAGCTTTTTAAGATTTGTAAACAGGATATATTGATGTTTGAAACGCTGATAAACCCGAGGCATGCCTCAAGGAGGCCATGGCAGATGTTCTTCGTCGGCCTCTTATACGCTGCACTTTCCATAGTGATAGCTGATTTCGTATTCCTTAAAAACCCCATTTTTGAAAAACACATAAGCATCGTGATTGTTTTTTTCACAGTGATGTTCTCCCTTCCATTTTTTTTCTACATGATAAAACAGGAGGAAACAAAAGACACCAAGATAAGCGGGGAAAAAAGACTCATAAAAGAGCACGGCAAGGCATTAAGCGCGCTGCTTTTCCTGTTCCTTGGATACGTTGTCGCATTTGCGGTCCTGTACATGGCCATGCCACAAAGCACAACCGCGTCTAATTTCAACATCCAGATCGAGACATACTGCAGCATCAATTCACCTTATGATGTGGAAGGCTGCAGCGCCGCCAACATGGGGGTGGGTGGGGCGTTAACAGGAACCATAGCCCTGCAGGGCAAAATGAACAGGCTATCGGCAATCTTAAGCAACAATTTCTATGTCCTCCTGTTGAGCCTGGTTTTTTCATTCATATTCGGAGCCGGCGCAATTTTTGTTCTGGCATGGAATGCCAGCGTGATTGCCGCGGCAATAGGTATATTTGCAAAGCATCCTTCAGCACTGCATCAGGGATTATTCCGCTATATGATTCACGGCATTCCGGAAATAGCGGCATATTTCGTCGCCGCGCTTGCAGGTGGGATAATAGGGATTGCGGTAATAAAGCACGAGTTCGGCCACGAAAGATTCTGGCACATCCTCCAAGATTCGCTTGACCTGATAATCCTGTCGCTAGTCATACTGTTTGTTGCAGGGCTGATTGAAGTATTCATAACACCTATGCTGTTTTAAAAATGGAAGAAACACACACAATTGCAGAAAAAAGAAAAAAATTCAGCCTGAAATCCAAGGAATTCTGGTTTGCAGCGGGCATTATCCTCATTTTTGCCGCGATCTTATTCACATCTGTCCTGGCAAGAACGCAGAACATACCCCAGCTAAAAGATGTGACAACTGGAAATTACACCCTCGGGCCTGACCTGGACCCTTTCCTCTATTTGAGGAATGCCCAGGAGATTGCCGATGGAAAATTGCAGAACCCCGACATGATGAGGCAGGCGCCTCTGGGATTCGAGAACTATGCAAAAACAAACCTGATGCCCTGGACGATTGTCTGGATTTACAAAATATTCCATCTGAGCTCTGTAGAATTTGCAGCAATAATCACGCCGGTGATTCTTTTTGCGCTAACGCTGATCATTTTTTTCCTATTCGTAAGAAAGGTTTTTGCAAGAATTTCAGGAGGAAAAAATGCATCTATAATCGCCCTGATTGCATCTGCATTCTATGCTTTCGCTCCCGAGATGCTGCATAGAACAACCGCAGGGATCCCTGAGATTGAAAGCCTTGGCATGCTGTGGTTCTGGTGCGCATTTTATTTCTTTGTAAGTGCATGGCAGTCAGACAAAATCAGAAACCAAACAATTTTCGGGGCAGTTGCGGGAATATTCACAGGGCTAATGGTTTGGAGCTGGGGCGGATTCAGATACATATTCATGACATTCGCTCTTGCAGCGTTCCTCATATTTTTGCTGGGAAAAGAAAAGAGAAAAAACATCGCGATCTATTCTGCTTGGATCATCCCGTCGCTGGCGTTCTGCCTTGCGAAGGGGATGAGCCCTGGATGGATGATTTCAAGCATCAGCGATACAGGGCTTGCAATGATGGTTTTTGCCGTCCTGCTAGTCGATTTTGCAATATTTAATACAAAACTGAAAAAACTGAAGGAAAAAATAAAACTTCCTGAAAGCATCATAAGCGTCATAGTCCTGCTACTGCTCAGCATATTGGTTCTTCTTGCAGTAAACCCTGGATTTGTCTCCAGCACATTCTCAAAAATAACCGAGGGCTTGCTTCATCCTTTCGGGGAGGGCAGGATAGGACTGACTGTTGCAGAGAACCGCGCGCCGTATTTTGTCGAGGTATTCAACTCATTCGGAATGCTTTTTTGGATTTTCTTTTTTGGAATCACCCTGATATTTTATGAAGCCACAAAACACTTCAATGCAAAAAACAAGACCTTGCTCAATCTTTTCTTCTGGATATTCCTTACGACCTTTATTTTCAGCAGAATATCGCCGCAAAGCATGCTGAATGGGGAGAACCTGATCAGCAAAATATTCTATTTCGGCGGACTTGCCGCATTCTGCATCATTGCCTTTTGCATGTTCATAAAAGCGCACAGGAAAAATGATGAAAGAACACTGAATGATTTCAAAAGCATAAAATTCGAATATCTCCTGCTTATGGCGCTGTCTTTCTGGGGAATAATATCTATGAGGGGCGCCATCAGGCTGTTCTTCATCATCTCCCCTATTCTGATAATCGTTTCTTCATATCTGCCTGTCAGAATTGCAGAATACGCGCTGAAATCAAAAGAAATCCTGCATAAAATACTGATTTGGTGCATCGTGCTCTTGCTGGCCGTCTCGTTGGTAATAACATTCATAAGCAATGAAAAATCCACTGTGAACGAGGCGAAATGGACAGTTCCTTCTGCGTATTACCAGCAGTGGCAAAAATCAATGGCATGGGTCAGGGAAAGCACCCCTGAAAACTCTATCTTCGTGCATTGGTGGGATTACGGCTATTGGATTCAGACATGGGGTAAAAGGCCGACTGTGACCGATGGAGGCCATGCAAACAGCTTCTGGGACCATACAACGGCGCGCTATTTGATGACTGCACAGAATGAAAAAACAGCATTGCAGATGTGCAAGGCATATAATGTGAGTTACTTTTTAATAGACTCTTCAGATATAGGAAAATATCCCGCATATTCCAGCATAGGCTCTGATGCGACTGGAAAAGACAGGCTCAGCTGGATAGGAACATTCATTTTAGACGATAAAAAAACCGAGGACCTTAGAAATGAGACGAGATACGCCTACACTGGCGGAACGATGCTTGACCAAGACATTGTTTGGGAAGGCCAGATTTTCCCAGAAGGAGAGGCAGGAATTGGCGAATTCATCATGAGTGTAAATGTAGAGACGCAGGCGATAAACGGGATAGATGCGATTTTTGTATACAATAACAAGCCGTTTTCAATTCCGATTAAAAACGTCTATGTCAACGGAAAATTGACGGATGTTTCAAAGGGCAAAAAATCATTGAATTCAACTCTGTATCTCTTTCCAAGAATAGATGAGAAGGGCGCGATATCGGGCATTGGCGCCGGACTGTATCTCAGCGAAAAGGCGATGAATGCCGAATGGGTAAGGCTGTATCTCCTTGGGGAAACCAAGAATTTCGAGCTTGTCCACACAGAGCCTGCATTATTCGTGCAGCAGCTAAAGGATGTTTATAACATCAGTGTCGGCGATTTCATATATGCAAACGACTTTTACGGCCCCATAAAGATATGGAAAGTCAACTATCCTGAAGATACAGAATATCGTGAGGAATATCTGCAAACAACCGGCTGGAATCAGAATACAGGCCCGTTTGCAAGCCTAGATTATCTTGGGGTTTAAAATGAGTTTTGAAATCTTAATCGCGGCGGCCGGAATCATCTTTGCATTTCTGATATGCTTTGGTCTGACAAGATGGTGGATTTCTGTTGCCAAAAAAAACAATCTTGTCGGAAAAGACATGAATAAGTTCAGCAAAAAGCCCGTGGCAGAATCAGGAGGAGTTGCGGTCATGGCCTCGATTATTCTTGCAATCTCATTTTATATTTTTTTCAAGACATTTGCCTTGAAAACCGAAACGCATCTGCTTGAAATTTCGATTCTTATGATAACTTTGCTCCTGGCGTGCTTGATAGGATTCATAGATGACATCCTCGGGTGGAAAAAAGGGCTGAAGCCGTGGCAGAGAATCATTATGACTCTTGTAATCGCAATCCCCTTGATGGTTGTGAATGCAGGCCATTCGGCAGTATCGCTGCCGTTTTTAGGAACAGTTGATTTTGGAATTTTCTATCCTCTGGTGCTTATTCCCCTTGGAATGATAGGAGCTACAAATGGCTACGGCATGCTTGCAGGCTACAATGGCCTAGAAGCTGGGCTTGGGGCAGTCATTTTCGCAGCCCTGGGAATCGTATCCTTCACAACAGGCCAAGTATGGCTTGCATTCATCGCGGGAATAATAATCTTTGCGCTTCTTGCATTCCTTGTTTTCAATAAATTTCCTGCAAGGGTTTTTCCAGGAGACAGCTTGACATACAGCTTGGGCGCGCTAATCGCGTGCTTCGCGATTCTCGGGAACATGGAAAAAATAGCTCTGATCCTTTTCATTCCTTTCATCATTGAAGGAATTTTAAAATCCAGAAGCAGATTCAAGGCAGAGAATTTCGGAATCCCGAATAAAGACAACGCGCTTGAGGCGCCTTACAAAAAAACATACAGCCTGACGCACATCGCCCTGAAAATCCTCAATAAAACAAAAAGAAAGGCGCGGGAAAAAGACGTCGTCTGGATGATAATAATCTTTGAACTGCTGTTTGCCCTCTTTGTTTTATTCAATGCAGTTCACTGCTGCATATAGATTTAAAAAACCGGATGTTCTTTTTAGGGCATGAAAATAGCATTTGTTATCGGGACTCATGCAGAACTTATAAAATGCATGCCTTTGATGCTTGAATTGCAGAAAAGAAAGCAAGATTATTGGTTCATACACACAGGCCAGCACTCCCTGAGCGAATCGTGCAAAGAATTCCGCATAAAAAAACCAGACTATGTCCTGAGCAAGGAAGCACAGCAGAACTCGAAACTAAAATCAGAGACCAGCATGAGCTCTTGGCTCTGGTTTTTCTCGATGATTTTCAGAATAAGAAAATTGCTGATCAGATTGGGGCCAAAATATGTCATCTATCATGGAGACACCATCAGCACAGGCGCTGCAGCGGTAGGATCCAGCAAAATCATGAACCCGTTCAAAAAATGGAAAAATGTCCATCTTGAAGCGGGCCTAAGGTCGGGCTCATTGTCGGAGCCTTTTCCTGAAGAGATAGTGAGGCAGGTTGCAGACAGATTCTCGGATATTTTGCTCGCGGTTTCTGATCTCAGCGCCAGAAATCTGAGAAGGGAAAGATGGCTTTTTGTCCGCGGGAAAATAATAAATGTTGGAAACACGGTTGTCGATTCCGCGGCAATAACATATGCCGAGGCAAAAAAAACATGCAAAAAACAAAAAAACGAATACGCTCTGATAAACATGCACCGTCACGAAAATTTAAAATCAGAAAAAAGACTGGAGAAAATCGTAGAAATCATAAAAAGCATGGAAATCAGGGCAATCTGGCCTATGCATGAGAACACCAAACAGGCGCTGGAGAAGTTCGGCCTTATGCATGAGCTGAAGAAGCTGAAAAATCTGGAAATAATACCTCTGTGCAGCTACCTTGAATTCATCTTTTTGGAAGCAAACTGCAAATACCTTGTTGCTGATGGCGGCTCGATACAGGAGGAAAGCCTCATATTCAAAAAACCCTGCGTGCTGCTGAGAAAAAAAACAGAGAGGCAGGAGGGCCTTGCCAGCGGAATCAACTTCCTTACAGAATTGGACCTGGAATATTCAAGGGAAATCATAAGAAAAATAGAAAATGGCGAGATCAAACCCAGGAATTTCAAAAACCCATACGGCGAACCAGGAGTAAGCAAAAAAATAATCAATCTATTAAAATGAAAATAGCGCTAGTTTCTAGAAGATTCGATAAAAACAGCGGAAGTGCCGAGTGGATTTATTCATACTGGCTAAAAGAAAATTTAATCAGAGAAGGCTTTGAGGTCTATGAAATAGAACAAAAAAATGCAAGCGTTTCTTCATCACGAATAAAAAAGATGTGCTATGATTTTTTTGTTTTGCCTACCAGATTGCTGTATTGCAGATTATTTGAAGGAATAAAAACATTCCATTTTTTGAGCGAAAATCAGGCAACATATGCTTGGCTGATTAAATTATTCAAGGGAAAAACGATAACCCAATTTTATGATATTGTCAGAATAAAAAATAAAAAATTCGGCTTAGACAAATTGTATTTTTCCGTGGTGTACAGGCTCGCTTCCCTATCTGAAAAAATAATATGCATCTCTTCATCCACCAGCAAGGATGTTCATACTTATCTAAATATTAAAAATGATAAAATAGAAATAATTTATCCTATTTATCGCAGTTTTAAACCAAAACGCCCAAAGGAAAATAAAAAATTCGTTATAGGCTATCTTGGAGCGCTTGACAAAAGAAAAAGAGTGGATCTTCTGATAGAATTAGCTGAAAAGATCGAGAAAGCCAAGATAAGCGACTTGGCAATAGAAATTTGGGGCAGAGGCAATCTCTATGAAGAATTAAAGGAAAAATCAAAAAATTTCGGCAACATTGTGAGTTTAAGGGGTTTTGCATCAGAAAAAGAGCTGGAAAAAACATATAATTCTTTTGATTTTTTTGTTTTCCCCTCAAAATACGAGGGATTTGGTTTACCTGTCATCGAAGCCATGATGTGCGGCAAACCGTCTTTTATCTTAGATGACGGATATTTTCCAAAAGAAGTAAAAGACGGCTGCATAGTGTGCCGAAACACCAATGAGATTTTTAAAAAAATAACTGAATTGATGAAAAATAGAAAAGCCTATGGAAAATTTTCCGAAAAATCCTTACAATATTCTAAAAAATTTACCCCTCAAAATAATTTTAAAAAATTAATAAATATTTATAAAAAATTATTAAAATGAGAGAACAAAAAAAGCTCAAGGTATTTCTTCTGGCCAGTCCGCATCCGCAGTTTGATGAAATTCTTGATTTTCCTCCTGAGGGGATAGAATATGAAAAAACCCGTACAAAGCTGAAATATCATGGACTGCTATCTGAGATGAAGATAAAATTACACAATACTCTAAACAATATAATCCCCATACCCAGGATGATTAAAATCAAAACAGACGCCAACTTGATCCATTCCTCCAGAGGGATTATCATTGTCTGCTCTGACAAACCCTGGATTGTTGATGTAGAATGCGGGAATGTTTTCACCAGTTTCAATTGGAAAGCCATGAGAAATCCCTTGGCGCAGAGAATAATAAGAAAAGCCTTATTGTCGAAAAATTGTAAAAAAATACTTCCTCAAAGCGAAGCTGCCAAAAGAAATCTTCTCTTGGCGCTTAATTGCAAAGGTTTTGAAGATAAAATAGAAATTCTTTATTTGGCCTTAAGATCTTGCAAGAAGAAAAAAGTCAATAGAAAAGATGGCAAGGTTATTTTATCCTTCATTGGAAAAGCGTTCTATGCCAAAGGGGCGAATGACCTTCTGGAGGCATATGCGATACTTGCGCAAAAGTATAAAAATCTGGAGCTTAGATTCAAAGGAGACATCCCGAAAGAATTCAGCAAAACCAGGCTTCCTGGTCTAAAATTCATTAAAGGAAACTTTTCAAGAGACAAACTATTTGAAAAAATGTACCTGAATGCAGATATTTTTGTTTTACCGACACACATCGACAACTATGGCCTTGTTTACTTAGAGGCCATGTCGGCAGGCCTTCCGCTTGTTGGCACAACAAGCTTCACAGTTCCTGAAATAATCAAAGATGGTAAAAATGGATTTTTGATAAAAACAGATCTTTCCTGGGAAAATTACTTCCCTTATGATAAAGAAAAAGAGTTTAACAGAGAATTAAAGAAAATTCACCCTGAAATTGTAAGCCAATTAGTGGAAAAATTGTCAATACTTATAGAAAATAAGGCCCTTAGGGAAAGGATGGGGAAATACAACAGACACCTTATAGAAAAAGGAAAATTCTCGATCAAAGAGAGGAATAAAAAACTGAGAAGAATTTATGACGGGGCCTTAAAATGAAAGCGACATTGATCTGCCCTATTTACAAACCAAACACAAAATTGCTGAATAATCTGAAAAATAAGCTGAACAAACAGGATCTAAGGGGGCTGTCTCTTCAAAAAATATTCATTGACGGAAGCAACGGCCTTGCCCAGGCATACAATTCAGGGATAAAGAAATCGAATGGAGAGATAATCATAACCCTGCATCAAGACTGCATTCCTGAAGAAAAAGATTTTATAAAAAAATTGGTGAAACCGTTTGAAGAAAAAAGCGTTGTCATCGCCACTGCAAAAATAAAAGATTATGAAACAAAAAAAGAATATTTCCCTTTTCCCCCTGATGGAAAGGCCACAGCATACCGCAAAGAAATTCTGAAAAAAACAGGTTTTTTCGATGACAAGGCATTCTTTACCGGTGGGGAGGATGTCGACATCTATCTGAAAATGAGAAAATTCGGAAAAGCGAGGAATGTCAATACTATCGCAGAGCACATGCACCCGGGTTATTTCGGAAACAAGACTGTTGAAAAAAGAAAACAAAACGGCAGCATCAACGGATGCTTATTCAGAAGATGGGGGATAAGAAACCCTTTTTGGTGGAAAGCGATACTCATGTGTTTTTCACACCCTTTTTCCTATGGCAAGGAATTTCTATCGGCTTTTTTTTACAAAAAACAGACTTATAGAAGAAAAGATTAATTTTTCTTCATCTGCTTCAATTCGTGGATATGATAACAAAGCGCTGCCTGATAAAGAGCGCACATTACAGAATAATTCAAACCCTTCATTTTCGCTTTAAAATATCCGTCTATTAAAAAAGTCTTAAAAAAGGTGAGAACAGCCAGAGGCACCATCAATATTTCTGGAAATCTTTTTTTCATCCTTGCCGCAAATTTGAAATCCTTTTTTTTATAGTTGAATTTCGCAAGTTTGCCGAACTCTTTCAAGGTGTATTCTGCCTGGACTTTTGCCCATTTCAGCCATTTTGTTTTAAATGTGCTTAGTTCGTAATTGTTGTATTGGGGCTTATGCCCCAGTTCATAATCGACATTCAAAATATTTCCATCAACTTGCTCTTCTGCTGCCGGAAAACCGATATAAGACATCTTTTCTTTTCTAAACAAACACAACTTATGCGGAAAATCTTTCGTGATATATTTTTTGCCGTCCCATAAACACCATAAAAGCGCATAGCCATCAGCATCTTTCCTGCCAACCATCCCTTTGATGGCTTGCCTTGTTCTTTCCGGCAAAAACTCGTCTGCATCTATCTTCAAGATCCAATCTCCGGTTGCTTTTTGATATGTAAGAACCCTGTGGGGCTCTGCTATTCCAATGTGTGGCTTTACAAAAATTTTGTTCGTATATTTTCTTACTATATCCAGCGTTTTATCCTTGCAGGGGCCATCATGAACCACAATTATTTCGTCTGCAACCTTTTTGATTGATCTTAAACATCTTTCAATTACTTTTTCCTCGTTATATACGACGAGACATGCGGATATTTTATTTTTCATTTTTATTTTATCACTCTAAGCTCCACAAAAAGCTGTTCTGCTGGAAAAACCCTGGATAAAAATCTTTCATAAAAAGTTGGATTTATGTTGATGAAAAACTCAAATAACTTGCTTATCCTTGGCCTGTTCACCATAAATATTATTTTTTGGGATAATATTTTGAATCTGGCTCTGGAATAATAATTGAATTTAGATTCTTCGGTAAAATAATCAAACGTTCTTGTTGTAAAAAAAACCTTGTGTGTAGGATCCCAGAACGCCCCTGGATGGGCAAAATAAGGGACTTTTATTTTTATCGTGGAGTTTGGTTTGCCTACCCTCCATATCTCTTCCATGGTTTTAACCAGACTGCTGAAATGTTCTAGAGTGTGATTGCATATCACCAAATCAAATTCGTTATTTTGGAACGGCCAAGGAAACTTCTCAAGGTCATGAACCTTATCGACGCAGGGGAGCTTCACAATATCGAGCCCGACAACTTTGTCTTTTTTATCACCTTTGTATTTGTTTTTTCCGCACCCAACATCTAATATTTTCATTTTAGCATTCTTATCAGTTTAAAATCCTCTTTTTTTATCCCTTTTATCATCAACATAACCGCAAGATAAACCAGAGATGCAAGCACAATCATCAAGATTCCCGTCCAGATGTTCATACTGACAAAATGGCTGAAAGCGAACAAAAAGCCAAGCATCACTGCAGATGCGGCCAGAGGCTTGAATATTGATCTTGCATCCATACACATATTGAAATCTCTTTTTGCGATGGCCGCCAATGCCGCCAGATTCCCCATTCTTGTTATCAGGGTTGCTGCAGCTACCGCAATCAGGCCGTATTCAGGCTTCATCGAGATTCCTATTTTTATGAAGACATAATTCAGCGCTATGTTCAAAACTGTTGCAATAACAATCAAAATTGCCGGAATTTTCGGCTTTTCCTTCGCCTGAAAAACAGACGAATAAATGAATGCCAGCGACTCTTCCACCACAAGCACACCCAGTATCGCGGATGTGACTGCTATGGCGAACCTGTAATCGGAAGGAACATACGCATTGCCATAAATCAGCTGCATCAGAGGAACTGCGACAAATGCAAGGCCTATCGCCGCAGGAATTGCAGCCATGGAAGCGTAATGGAAAACCTTTTTGAATCCGCGCTTCATCCCCTCTTTTTCAATTTTCGTGAAAGCGGGCATCAAAAAAGAGTTGAATGCCACAAATCCTATGACTGCGCCGATAATCCCTGTGATTGCGGCATAATATCCCGCAAACTGCGCGGGCAGGAATATTCCAAGCATAAAATCGTCGACATTGGCAAAAAAGACAAATGAAATGCTGGAAACAGTCATCCATCCAAAAAAGCCCAGCATCCTTTTTTTCTCTTTTGCAGGCATTTCTTTTTTACCCTTAAGCAAAAACGGGCTGTTCCTGCCTACTGCAAAATAAAGGAAAATAAAAGACACGAATGAGGATATGGCCAAAATAACAAAAACCGAGCCAACATTCCTGTAGATGTTGAAAAATGCAAAAACAAGGGCTATTCTCAGCACCTGAAACACAGTTTCTGCAACAACACTGTAGTTTATTTTCTGAAGCGCATAAAATATCGAGCTGAAAAATCCCTGAAGCGAAAGAGCAAACAGGTATATCGAGCCTAATTGCAGAGGCACGGCAAGCACGGGCTTATGAAAGACATGAACTGCAATCACATTCGATAAAACAAAAAGCAAAAGAGATGCCGCTGCTGAAAGCAAAATTTTGAATTTAAGCAAAAAAGCCAGCCGCGAGCGGGCTTCAGCCTCGGATTTTCTGTTTCTGGTCTTCAGAGATTCTGCAACATATCTGATCAGCGTTGAATTGATGCCCAGGTCTATGAAAGTGGCGATTGCCAGAACAATTGTCAGGGCTATATTGTAAATACCGAAAAGCTCTGGAAAAAGAGCCCTTGCAACAACAACTGTAAAAACCAGACCGCCTATTCTGCCTACAAAAGTGGACAAAAAATTGTAGAATGTGCTTCTCAAAACAATTTTTGTCGTGCTATCTTCTTTTGGCTTTCGCATTTTTAATCGCATACAATATCAAAGAATGATGTGAGCAATCTGTTTTATATTTCTTTTCTCTGCGCGGCGGAACCATGTCAAGCAGGTTATGCAGGACAAAACCCAGAAGCATCGGAAAGAAAACACTTGGGAAAAATGCCGAAAGAACGGCAAGCGCGGCAAAAACCTCTATTGTATGGAATATCCTGAATGTGCCTTTTTCCAGATTGATGAAATAGATGTACGCTTTTTTCAGGCTCCAGGATTTTTTCTTCCAGACAAAATAAAGATAATGGTCAACATCTATGAAAAATGCGGCTGTGAAAAACAGGAGGATTTGCCACCAGCTCCAGAAGAAAGACAGGATTGCAGAGAATACTGCCGCTGCGATAAAATGCCATTTGGGCAGCATCTTACTCCTTTGACATCAGTTTTAGTATGTCGCCGAATGCCTGCCTCGTGATGAAAACCCCTATTGAAATCCCCAGAAGGGTTGTGACTGCAAAGCCACGCAACAGGCCTGCGCCGGCCCACCACAGAGGAAGCAGAGATGCGACAACAGTCGCGTATGCGCCGAAAATTATGGCAAACGCCAGCTTTATTCTTTCCTTCATATTCCTCTCCTTGCTGCCGTGAATCGATTCATCAATCATGACTATCTGGTCGTCGACGCCTGTTCCTATTGCCGCGATGATTCCTGCGATTCCTGCAAGGTCCAGGTTCCATTTTATCATAACAGCGAGACCGAGAGTCAAAAGCAGCTCGGAAACCATTGTGATGAGCACTGGAATGAAAAGCTTCATTTTCCTGTATCTTAGATATATTATCAGGCAGACTGCCACGAATGCAGCTGCAGAGGCAAGAAGAACGCTTCTTGCGAACTGTTTTCCCAGACTTGGGGAGACTGTATCGAGCTTGACGATCTCAAGCTTGAACGGCAGGCTTCCTGTTATCAGTATCGTCTGAAGGCGGTTCATTTCCTTGAGAGCCGCATTGTATGCATCCGCTTCTGTAATCCCTGTGCCGCTGCCCTCTATGACTATGCTCGTGGACGGCTTGCCTTTCAAATCAGTGGATATTCTCAGGCTTTCAACAAGAGAATCGTCAAGATACAGATCTAGAGTTTCATTCAGCCAGCTTTCTCCTCCTGAGATGTTTTCAGCGAGATTCGCTGTGATGTCTGCCTGCCTCTGCGCCGCCTCTGCAGAGAGCTGAATCTGGAACTTGAAGCTGCATGCAGTCCCGTCTGAAATTGCAGCGCACTGCTCTATGTATGCGCATTTCTCGTCGCCCTTGCAGACGCCAGGAAGGTCGTTTCTGCCCCCGACAAAAACAGTGTTGTTCCCTATTTTTGCCTCGAATTTTCCCTGGCTTGACACCAGGTCCTGAATCTCGTTGGGGGTTGCGCCGGCCATCTCAATCACAACATAGCTGTTTCCTGAAAGATCATTTGCCTCCCTTATGACCACATCTTTTATGCCGTAAGTATTGAACCTGTTCTGCATTATTGAAAGCAGATTCTGCATCTCCGAGGAGCTTAATTTTTTCTCGGGCTTGACCAATGCGCGCGCGCCTCCCTGCAAATCCAGACCCGTCTTCAGATTTGTAAGAGGGATTTCCTCTACAACAATTCCGGGGTCTTTGCCTGAAAGGAAAACAAAACTGCCTTTTCTTGTAATTATGCTCATTTTTGCAGTCAATTCTGTTTTTTGCTTTATTTCTTCAAAGGAAGAGCCATCAAGAGAATCGCCGTTTATCTTCAGAACAACCATGTTTTTCCTCAAACCCGCAGACTGCGCATTCCCGAAGACCGCTTTTATTGTCCTGTTTTCAACTGCGAAATCAAGCGTGGAAGAATTATATGAGAATGTTCCGTTGTCTGTTTTTATTTTCATCTCCTTCTCTTCTATATCTATCGCATCCACTGCAGATGTGAAATCATCCAGGCCAGACATTTTCTTTCCATTAATTTCAGTAAGAATATCGCCTGAGCTGATGCCTGCGATGCCTGCAGGAGAGTTCGGCGAAACATCTTTGATGAGCAGGCCTCCTGAGAAATGGCCCCAGTTGAATATCATGATAACTGAGAGTGCCAAGCACATTATCAAAAGCCATATTTTCCAAGTGAGTTTTGCCATTACGTTATTTTCCTCCTATTGCAATACCATTTCACTATCGAGGCGTTTCCAAGCCACGTGGCGAACATATCAAAAAATATCCCTGCTGCAAGTATGAAGAAAATCTGCTTCAGTGTCGGCGCGACTGCCACGAAAAATCCTATGAGCGTCGCGCAGAAGGATGTCAGGCTCATGGTGAGCCCTGTCTTAATAGAAGAGAAAATCCTCGAGTTGACTGTGCCTTCGCCCTTTCTTTTCAAAACCCTTGTTGTAAGCAGAATGTCTGTATCAACGCTGTAACCTATGAGCATCAGCAGAGCCGCGATTCCTGCGGTGCTTATCTGGAACGAGAAGAGGTTTGCGAAAGTGAGTGCGAAAACAATGTCTGCAAGAGCTGCCTGGATGACTGCCAGTGATGGTATCAGTGATTTGAAGATGAAAAAAACCACGAGAGCCATGAACACGAAAGCGAGGACCATTGCCCAGAGAAGCTCCCTATAAAAGCTCTGGCTCAGGGATGAACCCGTGACCTCTGTCCCTGAATTATCTGTTGTCAGGGAATATCCTAAAAACGTCTCAAGCACCGGCTTCAGCTGCTCGGGGCTTTCCTTTGACTCTACAATCACCGCGATTGTTTTTCTCGAATAAGTGTCCTCCAGCGTCCTTATGTTAAAATCAGCCCCGACTTTCTCAGTCAAATAGCTCGTCAAATCAGAAATTGAAACGCTGCCGTTGTAAATCGTGACAATGGTTCCGCCCGTCAGGCTGGTATCCTTGAGCATGATGTCGTTATGAACAGAGTAAAAATACCCGAGATACGCGATAGATGCCACAAAAAGAATCAGCTCAATCAGAAGCAGTTTCTTGTAATTCCTGTCATACCACGCCGAGCCGTTGAATTTTGTTCTCGGCCTTTCCTCGTGTTTTTCCACGCGTTTTTCCTCTTTCTTTTCCTCACGCTTCTCCTCGCGTTTCTCTTCGTGTTTTTCAGGCTCTTTTTTCTCCTCAGTTTTAGGAGCTTCTTTCTGCTCTGTCTGCTCCTTAACTTCCTTAATTTCTTCTCCCTCTACCATGCTACAAAAAACCTCCTGTTTTTTGAGCGCGGGAAAAATCTTTGATTTTTTCCATCTTATTTCCTTGCTATTTTCGTTTAAAAACCTTTTTAAATCGCGGAGATTTTTCTGTATCAAGCGCCGGTGGTTTAATGGTAGAACGTTAGCCTTCCAAGCTGACTATCCGGGTTCGACTCCCGGCTGGCGCATAATTTAAAAAGACAAGATATATGATATCTTTATGAAAAAAAGATTGGTGTTTTTTGTTTCTATTATTCTTGTCTTAACTCTGTTTGTTTCAGGCTGCATCAATTCCACAACAACGCCAGCGCCGGGGTCTTTCGGAATAAGTGTTTATGCAGACCTTACGAGCAGCGGAGGATCGAGATATTATAATGCAACTCTTGCATTCTCAGGAGACGAGCTCATGGATGGTTGGAGCAAATGGGTAAGCGATGGCGGAGATGGAAGGCATACAGAATATGAGTGTGTTGCCAACCTGTCCAGCCTGAAATGGATGGATGCAAAAACAAACCAGACCTGTAATGAATCTTTAGGCATTATTTCAGGAACAGAAGACGGCTTTCTTCCATTGACAAAAAAAGGAATACAAAAACTCATAGATGACGGAACCATAAAACCTACAGAAAAGTGCATGCATCTGGATATCTGCTACGATATGCTTCACATACTTTAATTCCTGTGCTTTTTTACCACAATAATGCTTAAATATCCGTGAGGAGTTCTTCGAATATGGTAAGAAGCGGATACCCCGATTCTAGATACTACAAAATTCAAGTTCCAAAATCTTCGTTAAATATTTTTGAAAAGATTTTTCATGTAACATACATTCCTGGAGATGGTTTTCGCAAAGTTGTAATAAAAGAGGAAATTGAAAAAAGAAAATATGAAACCAAAAAATGGCTCGATAATTTCCCCGAAACTGCGAAGACAAAAAAAATCTCGATGATTCCCTAGAGAATAAAACCTTCGAGGCAAAATATGCGACTTTCATCCTAGCAGACGGCTGGTTTGGACCTATGAGTTTCTATCATCACTTCCACATAGATGTTCCTGCAATCAAAAAAAGCTTTGGAATTGTCGAGGCCAAACAAATCCAAGGATTGACCGATCCAGAATATCATTATTATCCTGATGGAAAAATAAAACCGCCATCTTCTGCATCCATAAGCAATTATAAACATGTAGACCTCTTACTTGACGGAAAAGATGTTAAAAAATTGAATGATTTCTACTCTCGGCAGAAATTCAACAAAGAGGGATATGTTCCATTAGAAGGCAAACCATTCGTATTTGACGATACAAAAGGCGATTCATTTCTTAAAGCACTTATAGGATGTGCAGATTCATACTACGAGTGGTGAAATTAATTCCCGATTTCCAATCCCTTCGCCCTCGCTTCCCTCATCAGAGAGGCAGGGCATTTTTTCTTCGAGAAAGCGCAGACGAGGCAGCACTGCATCTGGGGCGTCTCGATGCGCCGCCTGCATTTTCTGCATTCTAGAAAATAGATGTTTTCTTCGGCTGAAAGGGCGACCCTGCTGCCTTTCCCGCAATTGGGGCATTTTATCGTCGCTGTTTTCGGGATTTTTATCACTCTTTTTCTTGACATTTTTCGAATAAGACAAGCAATAATAAGAGTTAATTATTAAAAATCTATCGCTCGCCGCCTGATGGCTGCTCGCCATCATTCGCGCGCTGAAGCGCGCTCATCTATATCTTGTTACTCCATTTATCGGCGCCAGTCATCGAGCGCCGTACGCGGCTGAAAATCTGCATTCTTACACTAACAGCAGGTTCAAATCGCATATAAAAAAAGAAAAAATGAGCCCGACAGGATTTGAACCTGCGACCTAAAGCTTAGGATGCTTCCGCTCTGGTTCCAGACTGAGCTACGGGCCCGCAGCTCAGAAAGATGATTTTGATTTATAAAGCTTATTCGCTCGCCACCTGAGGGCGGCTCGCTAATGGCTAGTCGCTATGCTTCTCACCATCGCTCGGCCGCTGAGGCGGCCTCGCTAATGACTCGCCGCCTCTCGTCATCGCGCCGCCTTCGGGCGGCGCTTCAGGCGCGCCAGCGGGCGCGCATGGGAAATTCTGATTGAATTGAAGCCATAATTGGATTTAAAAATACCAATCACTCATATAGATTATGGAAAATAAATTTCTGATTTTTGGAGCAATAGTGGCAATTCTAGCAATTCTGTTTGTTTCAGGATGTGCAAAGGAAAAAGAGTTTACAGCAGTATTTGATGTCAAAGGTTGCGCTGAACACGCATCTGAGCTTCAGAAAGCAGCAGATACAAAAGCAACAGAGATTGCTGGTGAATTCGGGACAATAAAAGAAGAAATAAACATAAGCGCAGAAAATAGCAATATAACACTACATCATGCATTAAACCATGCCTGCTGCTTGTCAATTTCTTTTGAACCAAGTTATCTTCAACCTGAAGCTCCCAATAAGATAGATATTATTGAACATTTAGAAGGAGATCCTTGTAGATGTATGTGCTCTTCCAGAGTAAACGTTGGTCTTGGACCTTTCGAGAAAGGAACCTACATCGTAAGCTTGTATTCTGATACGACTCTTCTTAAAACAGAGAATGTCACTATAGCTTAAAAATTAAATAATTTTGATTATTTCTTCAGATGCACTTCGACAGTATCCTTGTCCTTCAGAACATGGTTCAGGCCGCATTTTTGCCCTGGGAATTTTGCCGAAGAGCCCCAGACAAGCGCATGGTCGAATTTTTTCAGAAAATCCTTGTGAACCTTGGCTGCGAAATCTCTCACTTTAGAGTTTTCCTTAAGGACAACAGGCCTTTTCTCAGCAGGTTTCCCTGGCTCTTTCGTGCAAATCCTGATAACCTTCAGTTTTGAAAAAACAATCTCTTTCAGCTTCTGGATATTCTGGCCAGTCAGGGACGATATTGAAATCTTCGATTGATACGGGATTCTCACGACAATGTCTGCCTTGCTGTGGACAATCAAAACAGGGATGCTTATTCCCGCCTCTTTAAGCTCGTCAAGAACATCGTTTATCTCTGTGTCCGAAACTGCAACGACAACTATCAGGTCAGACATCCTGATTACTCCAAGATTCTCGGAATCGGCATCCATCCCGCGGAATGACGGGATTTCGATAACCTGTATCTGGCATCCTTCATAATCGAGGATTCCCTGCTCTGGTTTTGCTGTAGTGTAAGGAAGCTCGCTCACCAGCGGCTTTGCATTCGTGAGTTTTGAAAGAAGCGCGCTTTTCCCGGAGTTGGTCATGCCGGCAAGGCAGACGATAACGTCGCCTGTTTTTTTTATCGTGGCTGCTTTCTTGCCCCCTTTCTTTTTCGCCTTGCGCTCCTGCTCTTTTTTCAGCTTCACAAGCCTTGATGTAAGGTTGGCGAGCATTTTCTCACTTGACTTGTGCTTGGGGCATGTCCTTATCATCTCTTCCATGGCCCTAATCCTGTCCTCAAGAGTTTTTGCGGCGAGAAAAACCATCTCTGCCTCCTTGTATTCGTATCCCTGGTTCGTGCTGGCCATTTTTTACTTTCTCTTTTTTCTTCCCAGAATGAAAAATCTTTTTCTGGCCGGCTTCTTGAATTTTGTCTTTATGAAAAACACCTTGATTCCGTAAGCCAGCGCTGATTTTGACTGGACAATGTCTGCTGTGATGAGCGTTGCGCGGTGCGTACAGGCAAGCTCGCGGATCAGCGCGTCAATCTCGCCTGATTTCGCGTATTTTATCTGGTGCCCCGTCGGCCTTAATCCTATGAATTTTATCCTCACGCGCGGCTTCAGCTTGTGCATCTTCGCGACTTCCTCGAGACCGTGAAAGCCAGCATCGTTTCCCCTGTTCGCAAGGTTCTCGAGCTCTGCGATTACCGCATTCGGAATGAGAATCTCCCCGCTCAGCTTGCTTTTGAAAAGCCTGAAGAGCTTTTTCTGCGCGATGACGGATGTATCAACAAGATATCTTTGGTCTGATTTGTTCATTATAATACTAGCATTTCGCCAATTTTAAATTATTCTATCGAGTGCGAAAAGCGCCAGCTTTTCGCCGATGAAATTCTGATGAATTTCATCATGCGGGGGACAGGGTTCGAACCTGCGTAGACACTAAGCCACCAGCTCTTGAGGCTGGTCCGTTTGACCACTCCGGCACCCCCGCGCAAATAAATATGATGGTTTTGACTTATAAAACTTATTGAGAAAAATGAAGGGGCATAAAGGATCCAGTAGACTTTCCGAAGAAAGTCTCAGTAGACACCGAAGTGTCACACAGTAAATCCCAGACTATCCATGCCCTCTGTATTCTATGGCTAAAATCTTATATAAATTTTTCGGCGAGCCGAAAAATTGGCATGAAAAAGCTTTAAAAAGCCGAATTATGTTGATATTTTAGGACGGCCATAACAAGCAGGCTACACCCGATCCCATCTCGAACTCGGAAGTTAAGATGCTTGTGTTATGCATTGTACTCGCTTTACGGCTGGGAACTGCATAAGCTGTCCGCCTTTTTTTATAATCTAGTTTGGACAGCTTATTTTGTAAGAAAAATCAGCAAGATTTGCACAAATCCACCAAATTGTCGTTAAGGTTAGAATCTGCATGCTCGCAATAGCTTTCCGGAGCCTTTTCACAGAATTCTTGAACAGAGAGGTATTCTGATCTGTTTTTACCTATGCAGTCAGAAGGGCAATTGCAAGGATCTTCGATATCCTCGCAGATGCCGTTTCCGCAGTTTATACATGTCCCAACAGGTAATCCAGACAACATTCCTGTCTGATAGCATTTGTCAGCAATAGATATTCTAGTATCCATTCCAGATGCAAATTCGGTAAGATTTCCGCAGCAGTGTTCAGGATAATCATTTTTGTAAACTTCAGAGAATTGTTTGCCTTCCTTAGCACAACTTTCTGTTGGCCTTAGACTGCTAGAAATATTATTTAATTTATCGTCTATTTCCTTCAATTGAGAAGGCAATTCACATCCACCATAGACCCAAACAGATTTATTTGTCACACCATTATCAAAAGTGTATGTATATCCTCCAACATCTGTCGGAGCGTTCTCACACATATATTTGTCATTTAAATCCAAAAAACCACTAGTTTTGAAAAGCGCAACCAGATCAGAAAATGTTTTATCTTCTATAGAAAATATGCCTTCTTTCTGAATGGTATAATTATCTCCAATCTTTTCATAATAGCTTGCTTTGCCTTCTGTTATAGTTAGATTACCTACACATCCACCCAAGCAAAACCCGTTATAATAGACTTTAGATATTACAATATCTGAAAAAGTTTTATCCTTATCTGTTTGCTGTCCACATCCTGAAATAATAAGAACAGTTAAGATAGCTACGAGGACGAAATATTCACATCTCATAAAATATAGAAAGAATTGCTGTTTAAAAACCTGGCGATAGCTTTAAATCGATCAGAACTTCTTGAACTTGCTTGTCAACGGAAGAAGGTCGACGTGGCCGAGGAAAATTGACCTGCAGCAGTACCTATCCAGGCCGAGATCGTCCATGACTTTATCCGGGCTTTCGCCAGCGTCGACGCGCTTCCTGAATTTTTCCCACAAGTGCGCGATTGGCTTCCCGCACGACAGGCATCTGATAGGTATTATCATTTTATTATTCTCTTGTTTTGATATTTAAATCTTAGTTCTGCGCTTTAAAAAGGTTTTGTAACTCTAAAATGGAAACATTTTTAAAGAAAATCCGGCAAAAGGAGATGTTTAAAAATGCCAATAATAAAGCTGGACGATATCCACAAAAATTACGGGGAAGGAAGCGCAGGCGTCTCAGCTGTCCGGGGGATTTCAATAGACATAAACAAAGGCGATTTTCTCGCGATAATGGGGCCGAGCGGCTCCGGGAAAAGCACGCTCATGAACATGACAGGCGCTTTGGATGTCCCGACATCGGGCAGCATATTTCTCGAGGAAAAGAATATCGCGCTGATGGACGAATCAGCGCTCGCCCAGCTTAGGGGGAAAAAGATAGGATTTGTCTTCCAGCAGTTCAACCTGATACAGACCCTGACCGCAAAGGAAAACGTAATGCTTCCTATGATATTCCAAAACATCCTTTCTGAGGAGAGGGAGATAAAAGCCGCAAAAATACTTTCAGAAGTCGGGCTTGGAAAAAGAATGGAGCACAAGCCTGGCCAGCTTTCAGGCGGAGAGCAGCAAAGAGTCGCTATTGCAAGAGCATTGGCAAACGACCCTGATGTAATCCTTGCAGACGAGCCTACAGGAAATCTCGACAGCAAAACAGGAAAGGAGATAATGGGCATGCTTGACGCCCTCAACAAAAAGGGAAAAACAATAATCATGGTGACTCACGACAGCAATGTCGCAAAACACGCGAAAAGGACAGTGAACATATTCGACGGGAGGATAAAATGAACAAACTGATTCCAATCCTGTTTTTTGTATTTGCAATCTCAATTACTGGTGCGCTTGCGCAGGATTTGAGGATATCTCTCGATTCAAGCCCGTATCCATGCTACGCGAATGATGTTGTCGAGCTGGAATTCAGGATAACAAATGAAAATGCGGCTGCGCTGAACAACGTCACATTCTCGCTTGATGTCAATGACCCTTTCACGCTGATAACCGGCAGCGACCAGACGCTCTCGTTTGCTGCGGGAGAAAGCAGGACAATAACATACAAGGCATATGTCGACGGCTCGGCTGACGAGGGAAACGAGGAGATAACCCTGAAATACAAAATCGGAAGCACATGGGATTCCGAGGATTTCGAGATTTTAATCGCTCCAAGGAATGTCTATCTTCAGATTGTCGATATAAAAACAACCCCTGAACAGAGCGCCCCTGGAGAGAGCGCAAGCATAGCAATCATAGTGAAAAACACAGCCGAATCCGAGATAAAGGACCTGACAATAACGCTGAACACAAACGGCATTCCTTTTGCGCTGAAAAACACTGCCGAGCAGCATCTTGAATCTCTCGGAGAGCTTGATGAAAAGGAATTCGATTTCGATGTTAGTGTCCTTGCAGATGCTGAAATCAAGACATACAAGATTCCGCTTTCAATCGAGTATTACGATTCTTACGGCAACAAATATGATAAAAATGAAAGCATTTCATTCGAAGTATATGAAGCTCCTAACATGGAACTGAGTGTTGAGAAAAACGAGCTAGTCATGGGGATGCCATCCAAGCTAACTGTAAAGATTCTCAACAAAGGGCTTGGAGACATCATGTTTTCCGAGATAACTGCAGCCAAGACAAACAGCTACGACATTGAAAACAGCTATGAGTACATAGGAAAGATTGAATCAGATGACTATGATTCTGTTGAATTCACGATAACGCCGAAAAAGCAGGATTTTGTCATAAGCTTCACAATCAGCTACAGGGATTCGAACAACAAAGAATACAGCGAGGTTAAAAGCGTGAATGTCCATGCATACAGCAAAAGCGAGGCGCAGAGGCTTGGAATCATAAAAGGGTTTCCATGGATTGGATTTACAGTTGTTCTTGCAATAGTTGCGCTTCTTTTCGTGTGGCGGGCAAAAAAAAGAAAGAGAAAAAGCATGCAGAGCATGCAGGCTTGAAGATGTTTTTTGATTATTTCAATCTGGCTTTCAAAAATCTGAAAAGCAGGAAAACGAGAAGCTTTCTGACAGTTTTGGGTATTTTCATAGGAATCGTGGCTGTCGTGGCGCTCATAAGCATCGGGCAGGGCATGCAGAATGCAATCAGCGCGCAGTTCGAGAGCCTTGGAAAAGACAAGATAATAATCCGAAGCGATATAATGGGCTCGCCTGGCTCGGCAAGCAAGTCGCTGATGCTTACCGATAAAGACCTCGAAGCAATAAAAAAAACCAGGGGAATCTCGGATGCCGCGGGCTTCCTGATAAAAAGCGGAGTTATAAAATTCAAAGGGGAGCAGAAAGCGACATACATCTACGGCTTTGACCCTGGAGACAAGAAAATTCTGGGAAGCATCCTTCCTGAACCGATTGAGGGCCGAAACCTGAAGCAGGACGATGGTTACAAGGCGGTTGTAGGATACGACCATGCTTACGGCGACAAACTCTGGGAAAAGCCCGTCAAAATCGGCGATTCAATCGAGATAGAAAACAAGAGTTTCAGGGTTGTAGGAATAATGGACAAGATAGGGAACTCTATCGACGACAGTATGGTGGCCATCAAAAAAGATGCAATGAAGGAAGTTTTCGATACAGGCGACGAAGAGAGCGAAATACTCGCAAAAGTCGACTCTGGATTCAATCCAACCGATGTCGCTGAGAGCGTGAAAAAAGAATTAAGGCGGGAAAGAGGAGAGGAAGAGGGCCAGGAGACATTCAGCGTGCAGACATCTGAGCAGCTTCTCAAGACATTCTCGAACATATTCGGAATTGTCCAGGCAGTGCTCATCGGAATCGCCGCAATCTCGCTTCTCGTAGGCGGGATAGGAATCATGAACACAATGTACACTAGCGTCCTTGAGAGGACGCGGGAAATCGGGATAATGAAATCAATCGGCGCGAAGAACTCGGACATCTTCATGATATTTTTCATGGAAGCGGGCATGCTCGGCCTCGTAGGAGGCCTCGCAGGAGCAGCCATAGGCATCGGAATAAGCAAGACAGTCGAGATAATCGCGAAGAACGCAGGCATCTCGCTCCTTCAGGTCGCGATGCCCTTGTGGCTCATCTTAGGGGCATTGGCATTCTCGATTGCAGTCGGCTGCCTGTCAGGAACGCTGCCCGCGATGCGCGCATCGCGGCTCAAGCCTGTCGAGGCGCTGAGATATGAATAGAAAGCGAGCCGCGCCCGATGGCGCGGCGAGCGGAAGTATTAAAAGTTGAAATAATTCTGTGCAAAACACAAATATTTTAAGGTTAATCCACCATTAAAAAACATGAAGTTAGGAAAAATACACGTACCTAAAGAAAACAAAGAAGCTGAGATGTCTCAAGAGGCTCCAATGTATATCTATGCGACTGAAATGGTTGGCTCATACTATTCAATATTAGATATAAAAAATAAAAAAATCTTGACTGTATGCGGTTCCGGCGACCAGGTTTTGAATGCATATTTTCTTGGAGCTAAAAAAGTTGTGGGCTTTGACCTTAACAAAAGATCTGAACTGATAACCTTGCTTAAGATTTCGGCACTAAGAGAGCTTAGCTATGGGGAATTCCTGAAGTTTTTCGGAGAGAGGGGCTCAAACTCTAGCCTTGATTATGGGCTTTATAAAAAAATACAAAAAAAGCTTTCCAAAAAAGCCTTGAGATTTTTTGACACCCTTTATAAAAAATATGGTTTTGACGGGGAAAAAATTGCAAGATCTGATTATTTCAGACAGAGATGGGATTTTGAAACTGACACGAAAAGAATCAATCTTTACTTAAGAGATGAGCAGTCTTACATGAGATTAAGAGAAATAATGGCTCGGACAAAGCAGGAGTTTGTCCAGGGAAATGCCAAGGACATATACAGAGCCAAAAAGCTGGGAAATGAAAAATTTGATGTCATTAATTTGTCAAATGTCCCGAATTATTTTGCAGGCAGGCTTAGAAGGGCAGGCGTCAAGAACTCACTAATGGTTTTTTACAGGGAAGTCATTCTAAACTTGAGAAAAATAATCTCACCAAGTGGAATCATATTCTATTATGGTTATTCTCCGAAAATCTATCCGAACAGAATTGCAAAGAGAATGCCTTACCCTTCAAGAAGCTCAGGAATAAGAAAAATTGCTGCCCAGAAAGGATTCAAAATTACAATAAAAAAATTCAGAGGAACAAAAGAAAATTATTTCGATAAAATAATTATTTTAAAAAAATATAGCAGATAGCTAGCATAAAGAAATAAAGAAATAAAGAAAAAAATCACCTGTAGGACTTCTGTCTCTTTGCTCGGGCCTTGGAGTCACCCCATTTCCTAGCTTCCTTTCTCCGCGTGTCTGCGACAAGAAGCGTCTTGTCGTATTTGATATAAGCATTCCTGAGATCTGCGCTTTTCACCCATTTCAGGATTGCCTTGGCAATCGCGAGGCGTGCTGCCTCTATCTGGCTTTCTGCGCCGCCGCCGCGGACTATCACCACTATGTCTATTTTCTTGAGCTCTTCGCCTGCAATTGGCTCTGCAACTACAATCGGCTCTGATAAAATCAAAACATGGAATTTGTTGAAAAGTGAGATTGGCTTTCTGTTGATTGTGATGTTTCCTGTCCCTGCTGAAATTGTTGCGCGCGCGACGCTTTCCTTTCTTATTCCCCTGACTGTAAAAATCTTCTTTTTTTCCTTCAGCGGTGCTTTTGCTTTAGTCATTTCAAGAAACCTCCTGCGGTTTTCTTGTATTTCCAGCATCCTTTCATATTTATTTTCATTGTAATTTGATCAGGCTGCTTAATTTTTCGATTGTTATGAATTTCACAGGCGTTTTCGGGAAGCTTATTTTTTCCGCGGCCTCGTATTCTTTCGGGATGCCTTCGAAGCATTTTACCTTTTTGTATGCTTCTGAGCCTGTCAACCTTTTTCTCCTTATCATCCCGCGGATTGCGCGCCTGCAGATGGCTGCAGGCATTTTTGAATGAAGCGGGCCTTTCTGAACGCCGTGCCCAAGTGTCAGCCTGTGAAGATAATCTGCAAGTATGTCTTTTTTGTTCCCTATTATTATCGCTTTCTCGGAATTCACGACAACAACAGAGTTCCCCAGCAATGCCTGTTTCGCGGCATAGCTCGCCATCCTTCCAAGAGGGTTGCTTTCCGCGTCGATGATTATTTTCTTTTCTGCCATTTTTCTATATTGTTATTGATTTATCTGCACGGGATGACGTCAGCCGTGCCTTATTATTTTTTGCATTATCTCTTACCATTTTTTCGCCATTCATTTTATATTATTATCCTGACTTCTGATTTTTTCGCTGATTTTGCCATTTCCTGCATGGGGATTATCTTGGCATTCGAGAGCTTCGGCCTTGCAGATTCCGAGAATTTTGCGGCAGCAAGGGTTATCTTGTGCCCGAGCGCGCCTTTTCCCAGCACTTTTCCGGGAACAATCACGAAATCGCCTTCCTTTGTCAGCCTGTTCAGCTTGTCGATATTCACTGAAACTGTTTTCTTCCTGGGCCTTGCTAGCAGCTCGGCTGCCCTTGTGAGCATCGGATTCTTCTGCTTTTTCAGGGAGAGTATAAGCTCCTGAATGGCGCGGTTTTCCTTTCTTCCGGCTCTCTTTGCAATTTTTGTCCTGCTTATCATTTTATTTTCACAATCTAAGCTCTTATAAACCTTTTTCTATATCGGGGGTTGATAAGGGGCAAAGCCACTTATGCGGGAGACAGGATTCGAACCTGCGAAGGCACTAAGCCATAGGAACCTCAATCCTACCCGTTAAACCGCTTCGGCACTCCCGCGCTCAGAAAATGCACAGCATTTTCATTGCGCAGAAAAGCCCGAAGGCTTTTCCGCGCTTTAAAAAAAAGAAATTTTGGCTTATAAATATTTCACTTGATTTTCTTGACTGCTTTTTCCAGTTCCTCGAGATTGAGGTCAAGGGCATTGACTGCCTCGATGAAAATATCCTTCGGCTTTATCTGGCCGAAGCTCTCGATGAAAAAGCTGAACTCGCTGTTTTTTGAGGATATTTCCAGGAATTTGCCGTCGCATTCCGCTGTCTCGTTTATCAGGTCGGGGATTAGCCTGCTTTTATTCTGCTTTATGAGCTCGAATTCCTTCGGCGAGACCTTGACTGTCTTCTTCCCTTTTTCCGCTGTTTTTATCTCCTTTATTTCTGCGATTAAATTATACCATAATATTCCTGGGTTGAATTTTGTGTGCTCTTTCCCCTTTCCGAGCCTTGCTTCTGCCGTAAGCTCGAGCTCCTGGTCTGCTGCAAGCAGGACAATAGGCATCTCAGGATAAATTATCTCTACGCCCTTTGCCTTCATGTCAGAGGCGTAGACTGTCTTGGGGCCTTTTGCCTTGAGCTTCAGCGAGGCTGCGCATTTTGCGCACCCTTTTCCCTTGCATGAGCATCTCTCCCTCTCATTCATCGAGACCCCTGTTTTCAGGGGGAGCAGGCCAAGCCTGTGGGCAATCATCTCGTCGTAAAGCGCCGAATCATTCTTGTAAAACTCGACTGTGTCTATCGCGACAGTCGGAATCTCAAAAATGCTTCTTCGCAATGCATTCGCGGTTGACGCGTCAAATTCATTTATGGTGAAATTTATCTTGTTTCCTGTTTCGCTTGTTTTTTCTATTTTCATTTTTTGTTTTTTTATTATTTTTTATATCTTTTATCTTTCATCGGCGCGGATGTTCGGGCCGCGAGTCATGCTGTTATTTTAAACTCTCCTTCCCCTCTTTCCGCCTTTCGGTTTCGGCCCGCCCCTTGGCGTCGGCGTTATATCTGTGATGTTTAAAATTTTTAAACCTTCCCTTGACATACTCTTGACAGCCGCGTTTGCGCCAGGTCCGGGCGTCGGCGCGAGAATGCCTCCTTTGCCCTTGACAAAAACATAGACAGAGCCTATTCCGTGCTCTTTTGCCTTCTCGGCGACTTTTTTTGCGACGAACATCGAGACAGTCGGGTTTGCCTTCAATCTGTCCTGTTTCGTGACCTCGCCGCCAGAGACTATCGCGAGCGTGTTTCCCGCCAGATCAGTAAGATGGACAATTGTGTTGTTGAATGTCGCCTTTATCCTGATTATCCCTGTTCCTGTTATTTTGTTGCCGCTCATTCTTTTGCCTCCGCCGCAGCTTCTTTGATTTCTTCCTTGATTTCTGCCGGTTTTTCCTTTGCCTTCTCTTTCTTAATCAACGATATTTTGCTTTCCTCGTCTAGCTTGACGACATATCCAGGGACATTCACTGTCCTTTTTCCGATTGCTATTTTCTTGTGAACCACATACTGCCTTGCTTCCTTGACTGTTTTTGCAAGGCCTTTTTTGAAAACCAATGTCTGCAATCTTCGTTCAAACAGGTTTTCCCTTGTAAGCGCAAGAACGTCATCTATTCCCGCACCTTCCTTGATCAGGCCTATGCTTACGAGCCTTGCAAGCAGAACACCCTGGTGCTCTGGATTAATGATTGATTTTTTTGCCTTTTCACGGATGCTGTCGATAAAATAATCAGATCTCCATATCTCTTTCTTGCTCCGCAGGCCGTATGTCTTTATCAGCAATTTTTCCCCCTCTATTCTCTCTATCTCGAAAGGTTTTCTCGGTCTTGCGTAGTGTTTGTGTTTTTTTATCATCTTTCAATTATTTTTTTGCGGGGGCTGCAGCTGCTGCAGAGCCAGGCTTTGCCTTTGTTCTTGAGACTCCGACTGCCTTGCCCTTGACCCTGAAGTGCGCTTTTGTGCTCTGGCCGCGCACAGGCTGGCCAAGTATGTGCCTTATTCCCTTGAAGCATCTCATTTTCTTCATTTTCCTTATGTCGAATTCCCTCTGAAGGTCAAGGTCGGTTAATATTAAATGTTTCGAAACTCCGGTCTCGACGTCTTTTCTCCTGTTAAGCAGCCATTCGGGCAGCTTAGGGTCTTTTATGAATTCCTCTATTTTTCCTATTTCTTCCGGGGAGAGGGACGATACTTTTCTTTTCCTGTCTATTTTCAGGGCATGGCATGTCGCCTTTGACATTGTCCAGGATATCCCTTTTATCCTGGTCAGGCCCGCATAAACCGGAAGAGATGACGGAATATCAGCGGTTATTATCCTTGTCATCGCTATGTTCAGAACTTCCCTGGGATCTTTCTTTACTTCTTTCTTGACTTCCTTATTTTCATGCTTTGATTTTTCTGCTTCTTTTGCCATTTTTATGCTGCAAACAGCCTGTGCCTGACATCCTCTGTCAGCTCCTCATAAAGCCGTTTTTCTATTATTTTTTTAATATTTGAAACTCCCTTGACGCGGTTCTTCACGTCCTCGAATGATTCGAATGATTTTTTCTCGCGCTCTTCAAGTATGTTCTTGGTGAATTTTTTCCCTAGCCCGGGCAGCAGCTCCAATTGATGAACGCGCGTGCTCAGAGCCTGCGCGTTGTTCAAAAAGTCGATGAACATCTTTTCCTTTTCATCGATGACTTTCTCGACAAATTCCTGAAGCTGAAGCTTCGCGGTTTCGGTGAGTTTGGACTTCAAAAGCCTGCCCCTTATGAAATAAATCTTGTCCCTTTTGTCAGGGCCTATGTAAACTGTTTCTTTCAGCTCAAGCTTGACTTCCCGCTTCGGGACAAGCTCGAGCATCGTGAAATGTGAAAGCCCCACAGCCTGCGCTATGGGCTGCCTCTCCCTCGAATCGAAATATCCGTGAGGCAAAAAATCTAATATCAAAGCTTTTTCTTCTTTCGTTTCTTCCATTTTTATTTTTTCTTGAATACAGCGAGTATTTTTTCAATTTCATCTTGGTCTAGGCCCACCTCTGAACCTGCAACTATCTTTCTGACATCCGATGCGTCCTCAGGCATAAAATCAATTAGCTTGACTATGTCCTCTGCCTTGATCTTTATCATCTTGTGCTCGAGCAGCTGTTTTTTCAAAGGCTCGGTCTCCGACGCCTTCATCTTTGTGAATTTTTTTATGAAAGTGACCATTTCCTCGGCCTTATCTGTCTTGATTTCCTCTAGCAGCTCGCGCGCTTCTGCCATTGTTATGGGTTTTTTTTCGTTTATCATTTTAGCTTTTTCAGGTAAATCGGGTTTACCACTATTTTTTTAACCTGTTTGCCATTTAAAAACCTCACTATCGGGAACTTTCCCTCAAGGCCTACCACTTTGCATGTCTTGCTCCTGAAATGAGGCGGAATCGGCCTTGCGCCAGGCATGCCTACGATCATGACGCTGTCTCCCTCTTTGAATATCCTGAAGACCTTGCTGAGCCCTCCCTTTCCTTTCTGCCTGAATCGTTTCCGTTTTATCATTTTTCCTTCCTAATGTAGTGGTCAACCTCTGAAATGAGCTTTGACATGATTGATGCAAGAGCTTTATATAGGTTTTTGTCGCTGATTTTCGAGCTGAAATTCTTGATTCCAGGGATGAACAAATCAGCCTCAAGCTCATGAATGTAGCTTTTTTCATGTTTGTGCATCTTCAGCCTTATTTTCAGGGAAGCGTTGCTGGCCCTGTTTTCAAGCTTCTGCATGTGGCTGGCAAGCTCCTTCTTCACCAACTCTATTTCTTCCTCGTCGAGCTTGTCAAAGCCCACGAGGCTGGTCGTGCATTTTGCATCATCAAATTCCTTTACCATCATTTGTTAAAGAAAAAAACTTTTAAAAAGGTTTCTTTAGGCACGCGCTCATAAAACCGTAGAACAAAGGAGCGGGATTCTCGAACCGCGACTTGAATTCCGGATGCGCCTGGGTTGCCACGAAAAACCTGTGCTTCGGCAACTCGATGAACTCAACGAGCTTTGCGCCGTAATTGCAGATGTGCCAACCGCTTAAAACAAGGCCTTTTTCCTCGAGAACACTGTGATAATCCTGATTGACCTCGTAGCGGTGCCTGTGGCGCTCGCTTACTATGTTTTTTTCAGGGTTCTGGAATCTTTTAAGCTGCGAATAAAGCTCGTGCACCTTGGTGCCCTGTTTAATCTCTGCAGGATATGCCCCCAAGCGCATTGTCGCGCCGTATCTGCTGTTTTTAAGAAGCTCTGTCTGCCAGGGCATCAGGTCAATCACAGGCTCTTTCGTTTCCTGATCAATTTCTGTGCTGTGCGCATCAAGGCCGCAGACATTTCTTGCAAACTCGACAACAGCAAGCTGCATGCCGAGGCAAAGCCCGAGAAACGGGACATTGTTCTCGCGGCAGAATCTTATCGCGTTTATTTTTCCCTCTACGCCCGAGCTTCCGAAGCCGCCCGGGATTATTATCCCGTCATAATCCTTCAAAGATTCCGTGCTTTTGCCGTTCTCAAAATTCTTTGAATCAAGCCAGGATATGTTTGCCCTGCAATTCAAATGCGCCGCCGAGTGGACAATCGCCTCTTTTATAGAAAGATAAGAATCAGTAAGCTGGCAATTCCCTATGTCGAGGTATTTTCCTATTATGGCGATATTGACCTCCTTTCCAGGATTGCTTGAATTGTCGACAAGCTGCTGCCATCTGCTCCAGTCGGGATTTTTTTTCGGCTCGAGGTGCAGCTTCTCGAGAAGCTTTTTCCCCAGATTCTCTTTTTCAAAATTCAGCGGGATTGAATAAAGGTTCGTGACATCAGGAGCGCTTATGACGCATTCCTTCTCTATGTTGACATATGTCTCTATTTTTTTCTTCCTGACATCGTCTATTTGCTCCGCTGCCCTGCACAAAATGAAATCAGGGAAAATTCCAAGGCCGAAAAGCTGCTGTATCGCCTGCTGCGTCGGCTTTGTCTTCGCCTCGTTTATGTGGAACGGCGTCGGAAGGTAAGTCACCAGAACATAAATGACGTTTTCCTTCCCTATTTTCCTTTCAAGGGATTTTGCAGAAAGCAGGAAAGGGATGTTCTCATAGTCGCCGACTGTCCCTCCTATCTCGACAAGAACAACATCCGAGCCGTTTGCCGCGCCCTCTATTCTTGATTTTATCTCGTCGGGAACATGGGGGATGAACTGGACTGTCTGGCCGAGATATCCTCCCTCCCTTTCCCTGTCTATTATTGCCTTGTAAATCTGGCCTGTTGTGATGCAGTTTTTTTTCGGGACATTGATTGAAAGAAACCTCTCGTAATTGCCGAGGTCCTGGTCTGTCTCCCCGCCATCTTCAGTGACCCAGACCTCTCCATGCTCTGTCGGGCGCAGAGTTCCCGCATCGTAGTTTATGTAGGGGTCGATTTTCACAGCTGCGACGGAAAAGCCGTATGCCTGGAGAATCTTCCCTATTGACGCCACTGAAACGCCCTTGCCTACCCCTGAAATCACGCCGCCCACCACAAAAATGTATTTTGTCATCTCATCCTCTTTTTATCATAAAATCTGTTTAATTGCAGCGCGATTTCAGACATGGTTTTATTAAATCCTCCGCATCCGTTTATCGGCCTGTTGTTTTTATCCACTATCTCGAAAACAATCGCTTTATTGCAGAGGCTTAGTTCCCCTATTTTCCTCATCTGCTGCTCGCTCGGCTCTTTTTCCTCGAGAAAATCCACATTCACCTCTTTTGAGGTGACCCTTATCCTCAATGCGCCTGTTTCCCTTCTGAAATCTATTTTTTCTGCGATTATATTTTCGAAATCAATATATTCTCCCTCGCTGAAAAGATATCCTCCAAAACTTTTTTCCACGATTTCCATTTTAGTTTTTGCTGAACAGCTTTTTTATCGTGTCAAGAGTGTATAGTATCGTGGCCTGCGCCTGGCTTTTTGTCGGGTTGAAGACCTGCTTTTTCTTGTGCACGCTCGCTATCCTCAGCTGGTTTATCAGATGAATCTGATTTGAAAGCCCGGGATCGAGGAGGATGTTTTTCTCGCTGAATTTCATTATCAGGCTGCCGAGGCCTATGTCGGGCGATTTCTCAAGCAGGTCGCGGCCGGTCGCCTCGAAATACTTCGTGTGCATCGCTATCTCGAGAATGCGGCCGCACAGAATCAATGAGCTCCTGTAGCATCCGTGCTCATAGCATTTTATAAGCTCGTCAAAACTCGCCTTTGTCTCCGAGAAAATCACACGGGGAACATAAGGCAGCTGGAACTCGGATTTCGGAAGCTCTGATTCCTTTATTTTTATCTCAGGCGCAATCCCGCATATCTTCTCTATCTCGACTATCGCCTCGAGGAACCTGCGCTCGTTTATCATTTTCTTCAATTCCTTCATCATCAGCGATGCGTCCATTAGTGCTCTCTTATCATTCGGTGCGGCGATAAAGCACTCGGAAAGTATCGCCTCGTTCTTTTTCATCAGCTTTTCTATCTCGCGGCCGTAATACTCGCGCTCTTTCTGCTTGAAGCTGTATCCGTCGTTGATGATCCTGCTGCTGAAATCTATATTTCTTGAAAGGACAGTGTTGATCATGTCTTTCAGCTCTAGAAGCCCCTCTTTTATGCTCACCATGCCATGAAAAAGGGCTTTTGATTTTTAAGGTTTTATGTTGCCCAAGATATAGAACTAAAATCCTATCGCCACTTTGCAGTTATTTTTTGCAGCTTTCGGCGTAATCGCAGAACTTGCAGCGCCAGTCCTCAAGATGCTGGGGAACATCAGGCATCTCATTTCCATCGACCTGCTTCCTGAGCTTCTCGAATCCCGCAAGGATTTCCGCGACAAGCGCAGGATTGTATTCAAATACGAACTCCATAAGCTCCTGGTTGTCCTTGTTCTCATACAGAAGGATGCCCTTCTTTATCTTGAAGTAATGGAGGTAAAGCTGGAGCTGCCTGATATGGTCTGAATCAGCCTCGCCTTTCTTGAACTTGTACGAGCCTACTGATTTCAGCTCCACAACATATGGCTCGCCGTCCAGGGAGATTATCGCGTCCGCCCTGCCGTGGATTATCTCCTGGTCAGGTATCTTGACCTCAACAGCTGTAACGAGGCCCAGCGCAAACAGCGCAGCCATGAATCTCATGTGCGTGTGATCTCCGTGCTCGAAAATGCGCTGAGTTCTAGCATCTTTCGGCTTCTTGGGGAATTTCTTGTATGCAAACCATATCGCCCGCGGGCATTTGCCTGCTTCGCTGATGTAAAATGCAGTCCTGTCCCTTTCGCCGTATTCCCTGCTGTAAAGTTCGTCTATTTTCTCTATTATCATTGAAGAGCAGGGCAGGCAAGCTTTATAAAATTATATTTGGTTTTGTTGCAATGGAAAAAATTACAAAAAATATATCTGAAGTCATGGATATTCTCGAGAAAAAATATGTTGCCATCAGGCAGCCGACAATAAGAAGAACATCAAAGACAGAAAGCCCGTTCAAAGTCCTTGCTGCGTGTCTTTTGTCCCTCAGGACAAAAGACGAGAATACCGAGATCGCGTCAAAAAGGCTGTTCGAGCATGCCAAAACTCCGCAGGATATTGTTAAAATGCCTATGAAAAAGCTCGAGAAATTGATTTTCTCGTCAGGCCATTACCATAAAAAAGCACGAGTTCTGAAGCATGTTTCAAAAGTTTTAATCAAAAGATTCGGCTCGAAAGTCCCTTCAAATAAAGAGGATCTTCTATCCATCAAAGGAATCGGCCTGAAGACAGCGAACATCGTGCTCGCTTTTGCCTACGGCAAAAGCGTCCTGCCTATTGACACGCACTGCCACAGGATTCCGAACAGGCTCGGATGGGTGAAGACAAAAACGCCCGAACAGACAGAGAAAGAGCTCGAGAAAATTCTTCCGAGAAAGTATTGGAAAGAATTCAATACAACAATAATCCTTTTCGGCAAGAGCATATGCGTCCCTGTCTCGCCGTTTTGCTCGAAATGCCCTGTCAGGAAATACTGCAGGCGTGTCGGCGTTGAAAAAAGCCGATAAATTTATAAGATTTTATTCTGTACTTATTAAATGAGAGAAATATATTTTGCGGTCATTCTGTGCGCTGCAATAATTTTTCTCTGCGGATGCTCGCATGTTACTGAATGCGAGCTCAGCCTGTGCGACTGTAAGTGCCATCCTGCGGGCCAGACTCCTGAGGAGCTTGGAGGCGGAAAATGCGGGAAAAACTGCGTGGGATTGCACAACATCACAGGATGCCAGGCAGTCGGCGACAGATGCGCCGAGATTTACAGCAACAAAAGCCTGGCGACAGGCTCGTGCGGCGTCAGCAGCTGCAGCGCATAAAATTCCGATTATGTTCTGAAGGACAAGAATTTATTTAAACAGCACGCATCAATCAAGCTGATGAAAAAATCAATACTTGATCTTAGGGAAAACATAAAAAAATTCATAGTTGATGCGCACATCGGCAACAGCTACACGATGGTGGAGGTTGCGTTTAGCGAAGGATGCATGAGATTCACAGAAGGGCTTTTCGAGTATCTGAATGCTATAAAATACAACAAGGCAAATCCGCTGGTTTTTATGGGTGAGGAATTCATATGGAACAACAAGAGGCTTGTATTCGACCTCGGCTACAAAGGGGAAATACTGCAGCCGCGCATTTTTTCAAAATACGACATAAACATAGAAAGCATCTTTCCATTTCTGACAAAGGTGCTCGGCAAAAAAGAAAAAAATATGGCAAGCCAGCTAAGAGGGCCTAGGATTCTCGGAGACAAGGCACATATCAAGGCGACAGACGGCTCGACTCTGGAACTGGAAATGGATTACATGCATTTGTCTGAAAAGACAGATATCAGGAATTTCAAAGGAAGGGAGATAATAAGATTCAGGGGCGACTCGGGGCTGGTCACGAAAATTTACGAGGGAGAGTATTCAGGGGTTTCTTTCATTGAATGATTCTTAATTCACAAGAATGTCTATGAGCCTTATATCGTGCACCCTCGTGCAATCGGAATTTTCAAGATTTACGCCGAGTTTTCCACCCAAACCGCGCAGCTCTTCGATGCTCATTTCCTTGATTTCAACAGGTATTCTGCTTCTCTGAACTCCGCCAAGAGCCCTGTATCTGTTGAGAGCATCATAGGTGTCCCCTTCTATTCTAAGGACAATCATCTGTTCAGGCTTGCCTGATTTAGGCTGCCCCTCGCAATGCGTCTGCGAAGCGATAATTCTGTAATAAGAGTAGTTGATGCCGCTTGTTTCCATATTTATGCACAATAGATTAATTTTATAAAGATTATTGTGCTCGATATAACATGAAAAAGAGGGTGAAGGGAAGCGAGACAGAGAAAAACCTGCTGAAGGCATTCGCGGGCGAGTCGCAGGCAAGGAACAGATACACTTATTTTGCAAGTGTGGCGAGAAAAGCGGGCTACGAGCAGATCTCGGCGATATTTCTCGAGACTGCAGATAACGAAAAAGAGCACGCAAAGGTATTCTTCAGCTATCTGGACGGAGGAACAGCTGAAATAACAGCGATTTATCCTGCAGGCATCATAGGGACGACTGTGCAGAACCTGATTGAGGCGGCGAACGGCGAAAAGCTCGAGTGGAGCAAATTATATCCTGAATTCAGAAAAACAGCGATGGCCGAGGGCTTCAAGGAAATCGCGGGATCATTCAAGCAGATAGCAGAGGTCGAGGAGCAGCACGAGAAAAGATACAGAAAACTGCTTGAAAACATCGAGAAAAAGAGGGTCTTCAAGAGAGATAAGGTCGTGAAATGGCATTGCAGAAACTGCGGATATGTCCATGTCGGAAAGGAAGCCCCGAAGATATGCCCTGCCTGCAAGCATCCCCAGGCATTCTACGAATTATTGTGCGAGAACTACTGAGTGCACCTCGCTTTCTACATGCTAAATCCATCTGTATTGCGCAGATAGTCATTCTGCGTAAGCTGCTAAAACCCGCAACCCCAACATTTATAAACAGGAAATTCCCAAAAAAAACATAAGAAGTAGTTGAACAGACGAGTTCTTATGAATTTAAATGAAATCAATTAAGATAGGAGGATTTTAAGATGTACGGTAGTAGCAGAGGGGGCTTCAGTAGAGGAGGCCCTAGACGAAGCTTCGGAAACAGAGATTTCGGCGGTCCTAGAGAGATGCACAAGATAAAGTGCAGCGATTGCGGAAAAGACGCGGAAGTCCCTTTCAAGCCCAGAGAAGGCACACCGGTTTACTGCAGAGACTGCTTTTTCAAGAGAAAAGGCATAACTCCGAGAGAACCAGTGAAGGAAGAGTCCGAAGGGAAAGAATCAGAGGAATCTGAGGACGAAACAGAAGAGAAGGAAGAGTAAATTTTCCTTTAATCTGTTAAATTATTTTTTTCTTCTTTTTTTATTTTTGTTTTTTTATTGTTTATTTTATTTAGTGCGGCTGACGTCTGTCCACGCCAACATTCCAAGGAGATATAGATTGTGTGAAAAATGCACACTATATCTTTATAAACCCATATTTGAGTAACTAGACATGGAAAGCTACGGCAGAGGAGGATTCGGCGGAAGATCATCCGGAGGATATGGTGGAAGAGGTAGGTCATCCGGCGGATACGGCGGAGGATCCAGAGGACGAGGCGGATTCGGAGACCGGGATTCCGGAAGATCTGAAAGAAGGCCCCTTGAAATGTATGACGTTACCTGCGCCAAGTGCGGAAAACAATGCAAAGTCCCATTCAAACCAAGAGGGGACAAGCCTGTTTACTGCAGCGACTGTTTCAGGCAAAATGAAGGTTCAGGCGGCGGTTTCGGCTCAAGAAGCAGGGATAGGCCATCCCAATCAGGAATATCTCCAGAGCAATTCAATCAGATCAATGCAAAACTTGACAAGATAATCAAGGTTTTGCAGGAGCTTGAAATCGATTCAGGCGATGATTCGGATGAGGATTCCGAAACCGATTCTAAGAGTGAGTGATTAATCAATAATCAACAGCAAAGTTTATAAAAAGAAATTCTCGAAAGATAAGTGCAAAGAAAATGACAAATATAAAAGGAAGATATGAGTTCGGCTATCACACAATTCTGCTGAGCATCAAAAAAGACAGGGACATGGGGCCGAAATATGCGCGCGAAATGCTGAAAAATAAAGTCAGATATACAGGCATCGTCCCGATATCATGGATAGACAACTTCGACGGCAAAATCCATGAACTGACGCTCGAAGGCATTTCAGAGGGTAGCATCAAGCCTAAAAAAGGCGGAGAAAAATTCGACAGCATGAAAGATCTCGAGCATTCTTTGAAAGCCATCTATAAGAAATATCACGTAAAAAAATCCAGGCTGTAAGCGAGCCGCATCAAGAAATATTTTCTATATCAAACTATTTTTCAGATGTTTGCTTAGTCAGTGCAAACACGGGCGCGCGCGCCCGATGGCGCGCGATAGGAAAGGGTTAAAAGGAAGGGAATAATTCTCAATCAGGTAAAATGACAGAAGGAACAGTAAAGTTTTTCAACGGAGAGAGGAACTACGGATTCATCAATGGAGATGACGGCAAGACTTATTTCGTCCACGGAACAGGGCTGAAAGAGAGCGTCAAGATTGATGAAGGCGACAGGGTTTCTTTCAAGGCAGTCGAGGGCGACAAGGGCCCCAAGGCCGAGGAAGTTGAGAAACTGGAAGCAAAGAAAGAATAATTAAAACATCAGCAAACTTCTTAGTTTAATGTTTTTAATTTGCCTAGCCGCGCCGATGCGCGGTTTTTAATCCTGAATCCTGAACAGCCGCGTTGCAAACTGCCTTGTTGAAACGCTGATTTTAGGGGACAGGTCAGATCTCTGCTTCATGAAATAAGAATAAAGCTCCAGCGCTTTTTCAGGGGTGTTATTGTTCTGGCTTAGGTGGCAGAGCATTATGTTTTTCAGATTTTTGCTCCCATGTTCCAGCACGCAGGCAGCAGACTGGACATTGGACAAGTGCCCGACATCGCTTTTTATCCGTTGTTTTACACGCCACGGATACGGGCCTTCTGCAAGCATTTTCTCGTCATAATTGGATTCAATGCACAAAAAGTTTGAATCGCTCACATTTTCAATAACATTCCTGCAGGCGTATCCTATATCAGTCATTATTCCGAGCTTTTTTCCATCCTGCAGAATGCCATAAGAGACAGGATCAATTGCCTTGTGCGATTTCGGGAAAGCGGAGATTTCAAGCCCCTCGATTTTCACGGCCTCGTTGTTCCTGATTCCATTAAGCAAACTGGATTCAGAGCATAAAAACGACTCGTGAATCATTTTCCTGGGAGCGAAAACAGGAATCTGGAATTTTCTTGCAAAAACATCAACCCCTCTAATATGATCTGCATGTTCGTGCGTCAGGAATACCGCCCGAATCTTTTCAGGGCTTCTTCTTATATTGGACAATCTCTCCTCAATCTGGCTGCAGGATATCCCGCAATCCACAAGTATGGCTTGGTTTGTCTTTTCATTCTCAATATAGAAGCAATTGCCTGAGCTTCCGGATGCCAATGCAGATATCCTCATGTTGTTTTATCTTGCCTCATTTTACAATAAAGCGTGGATTGGAGATGTTTTAAGGATTGCTGTGATGTGAGGCGCGCGCCAACATATCATCTAAACATTTATAAAGAGTTAAATAATGTTATTTAATATTAAATAACAATGGCGCTAAAAACATTCAATGTGAACAAAGAAGTATATGCTGAATTCTCCGGCTTTTGCAGGGAGAATGGAATCAGCATGAGCAAGCAGGTGGAGATGTTCATGGAAGCGCAGCTCGCCACAGAGCCGAAGGTCAGGCAGGAGTATCTGGACAAGCTTGACAGGATAAGAAAAGGCAAATTCATTGAAGTCAAGGATTTCAGAAAAAGATATTTAAAATAGATTTTATTTTCTGATTGATGTATAAAATAGAGGTTTCTGAGCTTGCCGACAGGAAGTTTTACAGGATAGCAAGGAAAAACAGGGCCCTTTTTGAGGCTGTCTGCAAGAAAATTGAAGAGCTAAAAACAAATCCGGAGCATTTCAAGCCATTAAGGGGCTCAATGAAAGGCGAGAGAAGGATTCATTTCGGGCCTTTTGTGATGACTTTTGAAATAGATTACAGCAGAGGTGCTGTCAAAATCCTTGATTTTGACCATCATGACAGCATATATTAAAACTGGGCGCGAGGAAAGGGTTAAAAATTATGCATTCTTGAAACAGATATGATAAAAGCGGTGCTGTTCGATATGGATAACACGCTCATCGATTTCATGACGATGAAGCGGAAATGCTGCGAGGCCGCGATCGATTCGATGATCGGCGCGGGCCTGAAAATCGAAAGAAAAAAAGCCCTCAGAATCCTGTTCGAGCTTTACGACAAATACGGAATCGAG